>Ga0316207_10004386_pt1 | contig 12299 bp, 14 predicted proteins | sample 6weekpyrite_MG_FD_204943 | JGI IMG/M metagenome (GOLD analysis project Ga0316207, IMG submission 204943) | Microbial mat bacterial communities from mineral coupon in-situ incubated in ocean water Damariscotta River, Maine, United States -... | ecosystem: Environmental > Aquatic > Marine >... | reverse complement strand
TATACTTAATGCATGAATGTCTTTCTGCATCATATCACCGAGTGCATCGTATACCATGCGGTGTTGTTCCAGTAATGATTTGCCGGCAAAGGCATTGGCAACGACATGTACTTCGAAATGTCCCATGCCTGTTTTTGCGCCAGCGTGGCCAGCATGTTTGTGGCTTTCATCAATGACCTCGACACTATCCGCACTTAGGTTATCTATGAGCAGTTGTTTGATGCGGGGGATGCGTTCACTGTTGTCGATCATGGTAGTACCTTCTTAAACGGTTTTACTTTTACGCGTTCATAAACACCTGCTTCGATGTAAGGATCGTCATCAGCCCATTGTTGCGCGGCATCAAGTGAATCAAACTCGGCGACGATCAGGCTGCCAGTGAAGCCTGCTGGCCCAGGATCCTCGTTATCAATTGCCGGGTGTGGGCCGGCCAGTATGAGTCGGCCTTCATCTTTCAACTGGTTGAGGCGGGCGACATGAGCTGGGCGAACGCTCAATCTTTTATCCAGGCTGTTAGCAACGTCTTCGCTGATAATGGCGTACAACATTATTTAGTCTCGTTTTCGGTTTGTTCTTCAGGTTCTTCTTGAATGACATACTTGGCCATGAATACGCCTTGCGCGATAACAAAAACAATCGTCATACCGAGCATGCCGAAGGTTTTGAAATCAACCCAAAACTCCTCACTAAAATTGAACACGACATAGAGGTTTACAAATCCCATCAGGGCAAAGAAACCGACCCAGGCAAAGTTCAGTTTTTTCCATATGTGATCAGGTGCAGAGATGGCGCTTCCCATCATGCGACTCACCAGATTTTTTTTGCCAATGTATTGGCTGCCAAGAAATACCAGTGCAAAAATCCATTCGAGGATGCTTGTTTTTAACTGGATGTAAAATGGATTATCTAAGACGATGGTTATGCCGCCAAAAACACTGATGAGTCCCAGCGTTATTAAATGCATTTTTTCAAATTTTCTGTTTTTTAACCAATACAATAAAACTTGCAGGAAGGTTGCAGCAATAGCGACTTCCGTTGCCAGAATAATATTGTTATCAAAATATTTATAAGTCGCAAAAAACAGAATGATGGGGAAAAAGTCGAACAACATTTTCATAAGGCAAATCTGTGGCCGGGGCCAATACTCCAATAGCTAAATTTGTGCCTTATTATGCCCGAGCCAGAGGGTGTATGTCTGCCTGAATTTCCCTACATGTATGAAAGACTCGTGTTTTTCCACAATCCCTATACAATGTCCGCGCAATGATTATTGATCTCCACTCACACAGTACGGTCTCTGATGGCACGCTCACGCCAAGTGAACTGCTTGCCCATGCCCGTCGCCAGGAGGTTGATGTACTGGCACTGACGGATCACGATAGTGTTGATGGCCTGGCCGAAGCGGCCATAGCTGCTGAGCAGCATGGTGTTGAGCTGATTAACGGGGTTGAGATATCGACTAGCTGGAAAGGTCAAACCATTCATATGGTGGGCCTGGGCGTCGATCCGGCTAACCAGGCATTAGGTGATGGATTAGCATCACTTTGCGAATATCGCAGCTGGCGAGCCGAGGAAATTGGTCGAAGGCTGGCAAAAAAGCGTATAGAGGGTGCCTATGAAGGTGCCAAGGCCTTTGCCAATGGCTCGCTTATTGCGCGCACCCATTATGCCCGATTCCTCATTGATGCAGGATATTGCAAAGATATGCGTGAAGTCTTCAAGAAGTACCTGGTGCGTGGACGGCCCGGTTACGTGCCTGGTGACTGGGCATCGATTGAAGATGCAACAGGCTGGATCAGGGGAGCAGGGGGGATACCGGTGATTGCACATCCAGCACGTTACCGGATAACAGCAGGGCGATTGCGTAAGCTACTCGGAGAATTTAAAGAATGTGGTGGCCTGGCGATGGAAGTCATCTCGGGTAGCCATAACGAGGAAGAGAGTAAAACCATGGCAGCCCATGCTGTGCGGGCAGAATTACTCGCCTCGCAAGGCAGTGATTATCATGGTCCTGAGAATCCTTGGATTGAACTGGGCCGGCTTCGTCCCATGCCAGAGGGCTGTGAGGCGGTTTGGCAGAGTGAATATTGGCAAAAAGCTGAATCATGAGCCAATTCTTCGAGATTCACCCTGATAATCCCCAGGCTCGATTGATACATCGCAGTGTCGAGATAGTACGCCAGGGCGGAGTTATTGTTTACCCAACTGATTCAAGTTATGCCCTGGGTTGTCATATTGGTGATAAAAACGCCATGGAGCGACTGGCTCGAATCCGAAATGTGTCGAATAAGCATAATTTTACGCTCATGTGTCGCGATTTGTCGGAAATTTCGAGCTATTCCATGGTTGATAACCAGGCCTACCGGCTCATGAAATCACTTACACCAGGTCCGTACACGTTTATCCTCAAAGCTAATCGTGAGGTGCCAAGACGCCTGCAAAACCCCAAAAAGAAGACGATTGGTCTGCGTGTACCGGAAAATCATGTTGCGCATGCGTTATTGGAAGAACTGAATGAACCGATGATGAGCTCGACCTTAATCCTGCCCGATCAAGAGTTACCGATGACAGATGCACACGATATTCGTGAGCAACTCGAGCATTTTGTTGACCTGGTGATTGATGGTGGTAACTGTGGTGTGGAGCCAACCACGGTAGTGGATCTTTCTGATGGTAACGTAACGGTAACGCGCCAGGGAAAGGGTGAATATAGTTTTGATAATTAACATTATATAATGTTTATAAGATTTTGTTATTTAAGTAAAATATAATAATAGTTAATGTTTGTTCGAATCTGTTTTCACGGTCCTAAAATGATATCAAACAAGGTATAATCACGGCGTCTGATTGCAATATCAGGCCAACAATAATTGATAGTCACCCGCTTAGCGGGAGTAATGGGAGGTGTTTTGAGTTCTATCCCCGGTCACCAAGACCGCGTGCTGTCCGGCATGCGGCCTACAGGTCAACTTCATCTCGGTCATTATCACGGTGTACTCAAGAACTGGATTAAGTTACAGCACGAATATGAGTGTTTATTCTTCGTGGCGGACTGGCACGCACTGACGACCCATTACGACGACCCATCCGTGATCGCTGAAAGTGTCTGGGACATGGTGATTGACTGGCTGGCAGCCGGTGTTAATCCGGGCAGTGCGACCCTGTTCATTCAGTCACGGGTGCCTGAACATGCCGAGTTGCAGCTGCTGTTATCGATGATGACGCCTCTAAGTTGGCTTGAACGTGTGCCCAGTTACAAGGATCAGCAGCTTAAACTCAAAGAAAAGGATCTCGCCACTTATGGCTTCCTTGGTTACCCATTACTGCAAAGTGCCGATATCCTGGTATACAAAGCAGGCCAGGTACCGGTTGGTGAAGATCAGGTTGCCCACGTTGAGTTAACCCGTGAAGTAGCACGCCGTTTTAATCATCTATATGGGCGTGAAGCCGGTTTTGAAGAAAATGCTGAAACCGCAGCAAAAAAAATGGGCAAGAAAAACGCTAAGCTCTATCGTGAATTAAGACGTCGTTACCAGGAAGAAGGCGATCACGATGCGCTTGAAACAGCTCGCGCCCTATTAGAAGAACAGCAAAACATTACCCTGGGTGATCGCGAACGCCTGTTTGGCTACCTTGAAGGCGGCGGTAAGATTATTTTACCTGAACCAGAATCACTATTAACACCAACCTCCAAGATGCCAGGGCTTGATGGCCAAAAGATGTCAAAGTCTTATGGTAATACTATTTCTCTGCGTGAGGATCCAGGCCTGGTCGATCAAAAGATTCGTACTATGCCGACTGACCCTGCGCGTGTTCGTCGCACAGATGCTGGTGATCCGGCTAAATGCCCAGTATGGGAGTTACACCAGGTTTACAGTGATGAGTCAGTTCGAAGTGAGGTTGAAGCGGGCTGTAAGTCGGCAGGTATTGGTTGTATCGACTGCAAGAAATTTATAATCGACGCAGTATTGCAAGAACAGGCCCCTATGCGTGATCGTGCACAGGAATTTATCGACAATCCTGATATGGTTCGCGGTATTATTAACGAAGGCTGTGAGAAGGCACGTGATATTGCACGCCTTACCCTTGAAGAGGTTCGTCAGGTCATGGGCCTGGCTTATAAATAATGAGCGGAAGCGAAAACACAATGGCCGATGAAACGGACTCAGCTGATCAAGTTGTTGAGGCGAATGCTGAACAGCAGCAAGCACCTCAACAGGCAGAAATGCCGTTTGCAATTGTGCAGGGTGAAAAGGTTACCCAGCTACCACAAGATCTCTATATACCTCCGCATGCGCTTGAAGTCTTTCTGGATGCATTTGAAGGCCCACTTGATTTATTGCTGTATTTAATTCGTCGTCAGAATCTTGATGTACTAGACATTCCTATTGCAGAGATTACTGCGCAGTACATGGAATATGTTGAGATTATGAAAGAATTGCAGCTTGAACTGGCTGCCGAATACCTTGTGATGGCAGCTATGTTAGCTGAGATTAAGTCGCGCATGTTGTTGCCACGTCGTGAAGAAGAGGGTGAAGAATGCGAAGACCCACGTGCGGAATTGGTGCGTCGCTTACAGGAATATGAGCGCTATAAACAGGCGGCTGAAAACATCGACAATATGTCACGCTTGAATCGTGATATTTATGAAGTTGAGATTAACACACCAGAAGTTGCGGTAGTTCGTAAAGCACCTGATGTCAGTATTCAGGATATGTTGCTAGCATTCCAGGAAGTTCTTAAACGGGCAGAAAATTTTCAACACCATCATATCGAAATGGAACCTTTGTCAGTACGTGAACGTATGTCGATCGTGCTAACGAATATCAAGGCTGATCAATTCACTGATTTTTCATCACTGTTTACGCCGGAAGAAGGTCGCTCTGGTGTAGTAGTGACATTACTAGCTATTCTTGAATTACTTAAAGAAACATTGATTGAAATGGTTCAGAATGAACCTTTCGGACCTATCTACGTAAAATCGGCATCGTCATCAAAAGATAATGCTGAACTTCCTAAATCGACTCCGGATGCAGATAACGATGAATCCTGAAATAGTAAAAAAAGTTGTAGAAGCAGCATTGTTAGCTGCAGGCAAGCCACTCAATATTGACCGGTTAATGCATTTGTTTGCTGCAGGTGATTTTCAACCGGAAAAAAATGATATTCGAAAGGCGCTTAGTGAAATCAGTGATGATTGTGCTAACCGTGGCATCGAACTAAAGGAGATAGCGAGTGGTTTCCGCTTACAGGTACGTGAGGACATGGCACCATGGGTGTCGCGTCTTTGGGAAGAAAAACCGCAGCGTTATACACGCGCACTGCTTGAAACACTTGCCTTAATTGCGTATCGCCAGCCAGCTACCCGCGGCGAAATCGAGAATGTACGAGGTGTCGCGGTTAGTAGTAATATTATTAAGACCTTGACTGAGCGTGAATGGATCAAGGTGGTTGGTCATCGTGATGTGCCGGGTAAGCCTGCAATGTACGGTACAACTAAACAGTTTCTTGATTACTTCAACCTTAAGTCATTAGATGAACTGCCGTCACTGGCAGAATTGCGTGATTTTGAAACCATCAATGCTGAACTCGATTTGCAATTACCCGGTCTGGAAGTCCCACAGGATGAAGCTAACAATCCTGACACAGCAGAAGCTAATGCAGATGATGAAGCGTCAAAAGATAATAATGAAGCCGCCGCCAGTTAAAGTTTCTTTATAAATTTATGAGCGATAAATTACATAAGATACTTGCTCGTAGTGGTTATGGTTCCCGCCGTGAAATGGAAAAGTGGATTGAAGCAGGTCGCCTGACTATCAATGGTCAACGGGCGAGGACAGCTGATCGAATTGAAGAAAAGGACAAAATCACGCTTGATGGAAAATTAATCGAGCTCGATTTTGATGATCAGAAACAGCGGATACTAATCTACAATAAACCCGAAGGTGAAATTTGCACACGTGACGATCCGGAAGGACGACCTGATGTGTTTGCAAAATTACCCGAGTTACAGGGCTCACGTTGGATTATTGTCGGAAGACTTGATTTAAATACCTCGGGGTTATTATTTTTTACAACCGATGGTGAGCTTGCTAATGCCCTGATGCATCCATCTTCAGAGATTGATCGTGAATACTCAGTACGTGTTCTGGGTGAGGTTGATGGCCAGGTGCTGGAAAATCTGACTAATGGTGTTGAATTGGAAGATGGCTTTGCACGATTTGAGTCGATTGTAGACGTAGGTGGTACGGGTGCAAACCATTGGTACAGCGTGGTGTTGAAAGAAGGACGTAAACGAGAAGTGCGTCGCCTCTGGGAATCTCAGGGAATGAAAGTAAGCAGGTTAATGAGAACCCGTTTTGGTCCACTGGTACTGGATCGCCAGTTACGCAAAGGAAGTTTTCGTGATCTAAGTAAGGCTGAAGCTGCCGCCTTGTACTCATCTGTAGGAATGAAAAACAGGGCAGCACCACCACCTGTCGAAAAACAGCCCAGTCGCAAGAAAGGTTCTCATTTACGCCAACGGCGTTCAAACCGAAATAAATAACAATGCGCTTAAAGAGCGTCTACGATCGTCTCTATAGCGAATATGGCCGGCAAAAATGGTGGCCAGCAGACCATCCATTTGAAGTAATGATAGGCGCTATCCTAACCCAGAATACAGCATGGACGAATGTTGAAAGGGCACTTGATAACCTTAAAGCAGCTAACGCGCTGTCTGCAGATTCAATTATTAACGTTAAACACAATGCCTTGGCGAAGTGGTTGCGACCATCGGGCTATTTCAATATTAAGGCACAGCGCTTAAAGGATTTTTGTACTTGGTATGTTGAGCAAGGCGCGTATAAACAGTTAAAGCATAAACATTCAGTTGCACTACGGGAAAAATTGTTATCGGTTAAAGGTATTGGTCCTGAAACAGCGGATGATATTTTGCTTTATGCTTTTAGTCGCAAGGTATTTGTTATTGATGCCTACACTAGAAGGATATTCTCTCGATTAGGTAAGGTGTCGGCAGAAGAAAAATATGATGTATTAAGGTTAATGTTTGAAAAAGAACTGAGCGCAGAGACTGTAAAGATGTATAACGAGTATCATGCTTTAATTGTGCGGCACGGTAAAGAAGTCTGTAAAACAAGACCAGTATGTGGTGGGTGTTGTTTGCGTACTATATGCAAACGACAAGGGGTTAAGGGTTAACCAGCTTTTTGTTCACTGTTAGGTGTAGAACGCATAGTGTGACGGATATGTGCAACACTAGGCCGTAGATCACCTGGTATTTCCATTTTACTACCAAGCAGGATAACCATCTTCGGGTTAACCTTGTGCATATTGGCAATCTTTTTCAATTGCTCGACGATACCCCGGTCTTGTATATGTTTCTCGAAGTTGGTCAGCACGAAAACACCAAAGTGAGCCATGCTACTAATTGCACTCAGTACATCTTCTGGTTCGACTGTCCTAGGTATCATGATGTGGTTGGCATCCATACGGTACATACCGGTTTCAGGTTGCCAATGATAAATAGCCTTACTACTTGCAAGTGATAAATTCTTGAACAATTCGACAACATGCACACTACGAAGTGTTTCGAAGTACACAATGGGGTAATTCTGCTCAGTGAGCTTGTTAATTCTTTCCAGTGCCGGATCAATCATTATTCTCACTCGTTAGCTGTGTACAGACAGATTAGCGATAATAAGTTTAATTGATACTGAGTGTCAAAAATGTGAACCAGTTAGCAGTCCTGGTATTATAATCAGTCTAAGTAACTGATTGTTTGCTGAATCGTATTTTTCTTAAGCCTCTATGCCTGGATGACGCAATTACGTCCGAATTTTTTAGCAGAATAGAGTGCCTGATCGGCACGCTCAAGCAGCTCGCTCGCTACTTCATCCTCGCAGAGCGTTGCCATACCAATACTAACAGTCAGCTGCAGCTCACTTTCATCATAGGTTTGGGTCATGCTTTCAATGCCACGGCGGATACGTTGAGCCAGTAGGTTGGCACCTTGCGTATTAGTATTGTTAAGTAGAATAGTAAATTCTTCACCACCATAGCGAAATAGAATGTCAGAGTTTCTGACTATTTTATTTAGTTGGTCTACCAGGGTGCAAAGTACTTTGTCACCCATAGCATGTCCGTAGGTGTCATTAATTTGTTTAAAATGGTCGATATCAATCATCAGCACTGATAGTGGTTGCTGGTGGCGGTGAGATAGATCAATTTCCTTTTTAATCATAGTGCTTAATGCTGAACGATTAAGGGCCCCTGTAAGCGGGTCATGCATCGCCTGTTCAATAGCTTCCTTATATAACAAGGCGTTACGGAGAGGGTAAACCAGCAAACAGAGCAACTCTTCAAGACGATTCAGCTCGACTTCAGCAAAACGTATACTGCGGGTAAAACTGAGGCGTCCAAGTGAGTCGCCAGCTATTTCAATTTGGTAATTACAGCTATGGCGAGCGCTTGTATTGCCAAGTGTAATTTGGGTGTTACTGGGTTTATTCTCATAGACCATTTGCGCACAATGAAATTCAGCCTGGATCCCTTCAAAGAAGATAGTAACAATGTCATTTATATCGAGGCTTGTTTGTAGCTTACGATTTAGCTCCCAGTCGGCATTATCTGGGGTAGGGGCACGCTGTGGCATAGCAGCCGTCGCAGGATGGCCTTCGCGGCGTCCTCCCAGGAAGTGACTATCGAGTATTTTTGCTTCTGTATTTTGTAGTCTTGCCATTTCGTGTACATCCTCAAAACTATCGTGTTCAGTTTATACGAATGCGAAAACCGTGCCATGTTTTTACATGAATACAAATCTATATAAAACATATAGTTATATAATAACTATTTTGCAAGTAAATAATATGACAATAAATTGACAGCAAAAGCGGCAATTAGCGGCCGCTTTTTACCTAAAAACATCGTTAGTTTTGGGGTTTTAGTTACGAATTTTGAGCGTTAAAAAAACATCTGCGGTATTGGCTACTGTCTGGCCCCATGAGATACAAATAGGCATTTGCGATGTCTTCTGGGAGGCTTAGTTTACTTAGGTCTTCGGCTGGATAGGCCAGGTGCCGGAGGCGACTTCGAATTGGTCCAGGATCAATAGAGTTTACCCGGATGTTGGTGTTATTTTCGAGTTCATCAGCGAGGATAAGCATAAAGGCGTCCAGGCCTTGTTTTGAAATGCCGTAGGCCCCCCAGTAGGCACCTGATTTTTCATAGTTGTTTGTGGTACTGAACAGGATGGCAGCATCTTCAGCCTGACGAAGTAATGGCAGGCAAGCCTGGGTTAGTAAAAATGGCGCCTGTAGGTTGACCATTAAGACACGTTGAAGCAGATCATGTGGGTAGTGATCGATAGGCGTTAATGAGCCTAATTCAGCGGCATTATTGAGTATCCCATCAAGTCGTCCAAATTCCTGGCCAATACCACCGGCCAGGCCAAGAAAGTCTTCGTCCTTAGCAGAAGATAGGTCTAGCGGAAAAATAGCGGGTTCAGCATGCCCTTCAGCAACGATTTCATCATATACCGCTTCAAGTTTATGACTGGTGCGACCAGTGAGTACGACACTGGCACCGTGACAGGCATATATCTTGGCGGCCGCCTTGCCAATTCCATCGCCAGCACCGGTGACGAGGATGACGCGACCCTCCAGGAGATTGCTGGCAGGTTTGTAGTTATCAGGGATTGATAGAGGAGATGACATGGTGGGTTAGGCCTTTAATTCATGCTTTGGATTATTTTCTGGCTACATTGTAACCCACTCTGGACCGCTGCTTCGAGTGTTGCTGGGTACGGACTTGCCGTGTAATCACCACATAGCCATATATTGTGTTCGGATGTGCTGTTGGCGGGCCGAAGCTTTGCGACATCGACGTGGGATTTAAAAGTGGCACGTTTTTCACGAATTACTAATGTCTTTATTGAGTCAGGCCAGCCAAACATATCCGAAAGTTCATCGCTGATGATTTGGGCGAGTGTCATTTTGTCCAGCTGCATATGCGGGCCGGAGGCACTGATTACAACAGCCATTAATCCGGGTTGATTACAAAATTGACGATCAAATATCCATTGGCCAGTACAATTAGTCAGTCCAATCATAGGTTGAGGCAGTTTGATATCTTCCGGGTATTGAAGGTAAACAGTGCAAATAGGTTCATAGCGGAGTTGTTGAATTTGCTTTTGTGTTTGTTCAAGAAGCCGGGAATTATCCAGCAGTGTAGCAGTGCTTTTTGGAGAGCCAGCGAGAATAATGTTATCAGCAGAATACGAGTTTCCGTCAGAATCGATAACTATTGGTTTACCATTGCTTGAGCTGATTTTTTCTATCTTTTTACCCAGATAATAATTGCCACCATGCTGATCTATATATTGCATCGTAGGATGAACAAATAGCTGACCCAGATCGACTTTAGGTATCAGTAAATCAGAGGCATTTGCACCTTGAGTTAAACTGTCTTTGAGTACATTAAGAAAGATTCGTGCAGATGAATCATTGATTGATGTATTAAGTGCTGCAATACAAAGTGGCTCCCACAGCATAGTAATTAATTTTTCTGGTTGATGGCGTAATAGTTTTCTTACAGAGATGTCTCTATTAATAGTGAACCCACTAATCCTTTGCTTAAGCAAGAATAGACATGTCTTGAACCTGTCACGTAATGACACTCCGGGTAATGTCATGAAAGCTATCAGGATGTTTAATGGTGACGGAAGTTCGCCGGGGGCCAGATGAAGTCGGTCTCCATGACGATCAATAACTGAAACATCAAGGGGTAAGCGTAGCAGTACCTTGTTTAAATCGACGCCACAGATGCGGAGTACTGATAAGGTGTCTTTGTACGCGCCAAGCAAAAGGTGTTGACCGTTATCAACTCGATATTGATTAAAGGCAACGCAACGAGCGCGCCCACCGAGTTGTTTGGCAGATTCAAACAGCGTGACGTGATGGCCTGCTTTTAATAAATCAACCGCGGCGGCAAGTCCGGACCAACCACCACCAACAATAATGACAGAGCTGGCTATTTTTTTATTCACTGAATTTCGATGTCTTATTTATTTTTAGTTCATGGCGGAAGGTGCGCCAGGCGATCCATAGTTTCCTTAACGGAGAGAGCTTTAGTCGCTTGCCAAAAATATCATAGTTATTCTTCTTGATGTGCTCAAGAAGCGCATGATAGATCGCAGCCATGATAAGACCACTACGTTGGTTGAAACGATCATTATTTGGAAGTGTTTGATAGGCTTTCTGGTAATACTGTTCGGCACGTTGTGCCTGAAATGCTAACAGCTCTCGTATCTCGTTACTATTTTCACCGTTGATAAGCTGCTGTTCAGTGACTCCGAACTTGGTTAATTCATCTTGAGGTAAGTATATTCGGCCACGTTGAGCATCTTCTTGTACATCTCTTAGGATGTTGGTGAGCTGGAAGGCAAGCCCGAGATTTTCAGCATATAGGCGGGTTGATTCATGCTGGTAGCCAAATATTTCAATAGCAAGTAGGCCTACTACGCCAGCAACGTGATAACAATAGTTAGCTAAATCATTAAAATCCTGGTACCTGAATTGATGGGTATCCATTAGCATTCCATCAATAATGCAGTAGAAATATTTTTCGTCCAGGTCAAATTCCTGGATTGCCTTCTTTAGAGCCAAACCGACAGGGTGCTGTGGTTGTTCGTGAAACACGCGATGTATCTCGGTTTTCCACCAGTTGAGTTTAGTTTGTGCCACTGTGATCTCAGTGCATTCATCGACTATGTCATCAACTTCACGGCAAAATGCATAGAGTGCAGTAATGGCCTGGCGTTGATTGGCAGGAAGAAAAAGAAAGCTGTAATAGAAGCTTGAGCCACTCCCTGCAGCTTGTTCCTGGCAATATTCTTCAGCGTTCATGATTTATACTAATACCTTCTCGCGGGCTTGATGTCGAGTATGCTTTTAAATAATATGATTGGCCAATCAGTTTTGGTTAAACGGGGGCGCGTAAAAAGGTCGTGATTATAGCGCATCTTGTTAGCAATCATGTGCGCGCCGTGGATAGTTGCTCGTAGCTCCATGCCGAGCCTGCCACCAATCTGGCGACATAGTGGGTAGCCAGAAATCAGCATATTATCAGCCCGGTCAATCTGTTTCGTCATAAATGCTCTGAAGTCCGTATCAGTAATCCGTTGGGCAAGGTGATTTTCGTCAATGCCAGCCTTTAGCATTTCGTCTTCGGCAAGGTAGATACGGTTGTTTTCATCATAGTCCTGACCAATATCCTGGTAAAAATTGATCAGTTGCAGGGCG
>Ga0316207_10004385_pt1 | contig 12301 bp, 10 predicted proteins | sample 6weekpyrite_MG_FD_204943 | JGI IMG/M metagenome (GOLD analysis project Ga0316207, IMG submission 204943) | Microbial mat bacterial communities from mineral coupon in-situ incubated in ocean water Damariscotta River, Maine, United States -... | ecosystem: Environmental > Aquatic > Marine >... | reverse complement strand
CGATTACCTTCGCTACCCTCACCTTTAAATTTAATTACCGGCCTGCTCTTTTCAAAAGGAATGAACTTAAAAGAAAAGATAAGCGTGCTCATCAACTTCGATAAACTACTTAAACAATCACTAACCGTATCAAACGATATCACCGTTAAGCATTGGTTACAAAGCGTTGATTTACCAGAAAAGTATATCAATTTGCTTGATTCGCTTTGCCTTGCTGCCATGAATACACGTCCATCTGAAGCTTCGGCTTTAGCCTTTCAGAATGTACTTAAAGAAACCTTTAATGGGCCTAAAGGCGCTACCGATTTATTAATCCCTGCTGTTAATCTTGGAAACGTTTTACCTGCACCTGCCCGTCTCTATCTGACTAATAAAAACGCCAGAGTGCTAACTCCCAGTAAAGTATCTCATTTGCAGGAAGGTTCAGGTCTTATCAAAAAAGTGCTAACAGAAGAACAAGACATCGAAGCATCAGCTGTTGTTCTGGCCACACCTGCTCATATTACCAGCCAGTTTTTAAAGCCTTTTGAAAGTTGCAACGAGTTCTGTCATCGCCTCGATCAACTACGCCATGAACCTATCACCACTGTTTATCTTCGATATAACGAAGATTGTCAAATCGAGGAAAATATCATTGGTTTGACCGGCACAACATCAGAATGGATTTTTGATCGTAGAGTCTGTGAACAACCTGGTATGATTGCAGTTGTTATCAGCAGTTCAGGCAGCCATATGGATCTGGATAATAAGGACCTCAGCCTTGTCATCAGAAACGAGCTTGCTGTACTTTACCCAGACTGGCCAAAACCCAATGCAAGCTGGGTTATCCGTGAAAAGCGGGCAACATTTGCCTGTACCCCAGAATCCAGTAAATACCGACCAGGCAGCACAACACCGATTCAAAATCTGTTTCTTGCTGGCGATTATTTAGTCAATAATGATCAATATCTGCCAGGCACAATAGAAACCGCCATTCGGAATGCTAAAGCTTGTGCAGAAGAAATGGTAAACTACCTAAATCACTCTAATTAATTTTTATCTTTCCAAGAAGTACTTCAATGCAACAGACTACAGAAAACAAACTTTTAGCTAATAAGATAATCCTTGTTACCGGTGCGGGCGATGGCCTTGGTAAAGCTGCCGCACTGGCTTATGCAGAACAAGGTGCCACTGTCATTCTGTGTGGCAAAAATCAGGACAGTCTTAACGCCGTTTATGACCAAATTGAAGCAGCTGGCTACCCGCAAGCTGCCGTTCTTGAGATAAACTTTGAAACAGCAACGCCAGTTGATTATCAAAATCTGGCCGAATTACTTGATAACGAATTTGGAAAGCTTGATGGTTTACTGATCAACGCCGGATGGTTGGGTCAGGCATCTTCGCTGTCTCAATATGATGTAGAGAACTGGTACAAAGTGATGCAAATTAATCTCAATGCGCCTTTTCTGCTGAGCCGAATACTTTTACCATTACTAAATAAGTCTGATTCCTCCTCAATCGTGTTTACACTGGACGAGAAAAATTCCGCATATTGGGGTGCTTATGGTGTTTCAAAAGCCGGGCTTGAAAGCTACATGAAAATACTGGCCGATGAACTGGAGTCCGACAGCACACCAATACGTGTTAACGCAGTAAAACCAGAAAGAGCGCGTACTAAATTACGCATGAAGGCATATCCAGGAGAAGATCCCAATACGCTTCCTCACCCATCTGAATTAATGGATCAATTTATTTATTTGATGAGTGATGATAGTAAAAAGAGGCATGGTGTCATATTAAGCATATAGGCCCTATAGCTATGACACTATTCAGGAGTGATTGATCTTATTATTTGACTTGTTAGCATTCAACATTGTTGTCGACACCAGTTTTAAGAGCTTTCTCCAAGCCATTTCCATTTGCTCATCACTCACTACCGGTTCTGCTTCTGTTGGCTGGTATCGACACATTGCCCATATAAACGTTTCAGATACATTATGGTAATCTTCCGCAGTGAACCCAGCAATAGCGGCATGATACTTTCCAAGTTTAATAATTTCAGGCTCAAGTTTTTCCCAAATATCAATACCATTTATGATGATGTTGATCATCCTCATTAGCTTTTCTTGCTGTACTTTCAAATCATTACGAAAATACTGACGATATTCCGGGTATCGCTCAAACAACTCTCTGTAAAATTCTGACGTTATACTCGACGCATGATTCGACATTGTAAACCAGCACTTTTGAACCAAGCGTATATCTGCCTGTGTAATTGTCATTTAATATCATTTCCAAACAAATATTATATCTATTCTTACTATAGCCACTTTTATAATAAGAAAATACTAGACAATCGTCTTAATATCACATATAAATAACTGACCGGTCAGTTATTTATATTATTATGATACTAAAATGCTCTAAACATGAGTGCCGATGGCGGCGCAGAAAAGATGCTAGACCAGAAGAAATTCTGGATGCAGCGCTCGATCTATTCACCGAAAAAGGCTTCAATTCTACCCGAATGATCGATATCGCAATAAAAGCCGGCATCTCAAAAGGTACGCTATACCTTTACTTCGATAGCAAAGAAACCGTGTTTGAAGAACTGGTCAAAACCATTCTCAGCCCGATGGTCGATGAAGCTGAAGCAGCTATTAGTCAGTTTCAGGGCAGCTCTACCGAACTCATTCAGGAGTTTGTCGCTGGCTGGTGGGGAAATATCTGGCACAGTAAATTATCAGGTATTCCTAAACTTATTTTTTCAGAAGCCGGTAATTTTCCAAATATGGCGACGTTTTATACCGACACCATCGTCAAAAGGGTTCGCGGACTTTTTGAAAGGATCATTCAACAAGGTATTAATGATAAAGAATTCAGAGATTGTGATGTCAGAACCGCAGCACGATTATTAATGGCCCCGGTAATTCAGGCCACCATCTGGAAACATTCGCTAAGGCCTTATGATGATGAACTAAATGATCAGAAATATATAGAAATGCACCTTCAAATATTTTTACGCGGTCTAAAGCAGCACAATGATAAGGAAGAAAAAAATGTTAACAAAAGCTAAGTGGACACTACCTTTACTACTGTTCAGTAGCTTACCTGTGCAGGCAGAAAAACTAAATATAAACCAGCTTTTACAGAATGTAATTGATCACTACCCTGCTATAAAAACGGCCTATTATCAGGTTGCAAGTGCACAGCAGGAAAACATTAAAATTCAAGGTCAATTAGGCTGGCAGCTTGGTGCTAAAGTAGGTTTTGCCCAAGAAGTCTCATTGTTTGGTGTACCGGTTCAACAAACCAGTCTGGGTGGCAGTCTCAACAGAAAGCTGGAATCTGGTGATAGTCTTTCGTTATCTGCTACGTTGGCACATGATGATGCTGACGAAAGCACTATCCCTAGTTTACCGAATCCATCCACATTCAGTGATTTAAGATTTGAATACACCAAACCACTTGGTAAGGGTGCAGACAATATTGAATACAAACTCAGTTTAATCAATAGCAAAGCTGGTGTAGATATTAAAATTGCAGACCAACAAGCATTGATGGATAAAATGGCAACGCAGATAATTGAACTCTATCTGTCTGCAGTCAACACTAAACATCGTATCAATAATACAAAAGCTTCAATCGAACGTACAAATAAACTGGTCAAGTTTATTAAGGACCGCTTTAAGCTTGGCATAGTAGAAAATAAAGATCAGCTACAAACCGATGCCCAGTTACAGAGTCAAAAAGCTCAACTAAGCGCACTTAATTTGGCATGGACTCAACAAACTATTGCCATTAACAGAATAACAGGTAGAAACTGGAATCAGCCGCTGCAATTGACAGTACCAGATTTTAAGCCTGCAAAAGATAGTACTGTTGAAAACAATATTAATTTGGTTAAGACATACAGCCCGGAACTACGTCAGCTTAATAGCCTGATTTCAATTGCTGAGAACAAAATACAAGTGCAACGTCAGAACAACAAGGACAACCTAGACCTTAAATTCTATATCGGAAACAAGACCAGTGATGGTGATACGCAGAGCGGCAGTGTTAGTGATTCTGATGTGATTGCCGGCGTTCAACTTGATTTTAAACAAAGCATTGATAAAAGCTCTGATAACGCAGCCCTGTTTCAGGCGCAGCTTGAACGTGGTCTGCAATTACAAAACAAAAAGCTATTGCTCGAAAACCTTCATTTCGATCTTGCCAGTTTATTAGCTGAAACCAAAGCCGTGACTCAATCGATACAAGCTTACAAAAAAAGTAAAGCAGCGGAAGTAAAAAAACTCAGTGATGCTGAACAACGCTACAAAAGTGGCAGAATTGATATAGACCAGTTACTGCAATTTGAAAATCAGTTGTCTGCGACAGAACTGACCCTGAATTTACAGAAAATGGAATTGCAGCAACGTTTATTAAAATTATCCCTGTTAAAAGGTGAAATCTGGAAAGATATAAAGATACCTGTTTATGATTTTGCCATGGATGACTTTGAAGCAGATGCTTCAGTTACCGGAGAAAGCCTATGAAAAGATTAATGGACTTTCTTATTGACCGAGCACTGGTGGTTAATCTGATTTCAGTTTTTTTGCTGGTGATGGGTGTTTTTGCCATTTATTCAATCAACCGCGAGGCTTTCCCTAATGTCAATCTTGATCAGGTTCAGGTAAACACTGTATATCCAGGCGCTTCTCCAAAAGAAGTTGAATTACTGGTTATTACGCCGATTGAACAGGAACTTAAAAGCGTCAGTGGCATTGATAAAATGATATCGATGTCATTCCCTGGTTCCGGGCGAATCATTCTTGAAGTAGATCCTAACGCCAGTAATCGAGATCAAATCACCAATGATATTTCACTGGCTGTCAGTCGTGCCAACCTGCCTAGTGATTTACCCAGCGATCCTTTTGTACTTGAAGTCGATGGTTCCGTCTTTCCAATTATTCGTATGGCTATTGCCGCCCCTGTCAGTGAGCTGGAGTTAAAACGATTAGGCAGCGACATCAAAGATGACCTTTTAAATCTTAAAGGTGTAGCCCAAGTAAATATCTTAGGCGAGAGAAAAGCTGAAATAAGAGTGACTGTTGATCCCCAGCGCATGTCTAAAGAAAGAGTTTCAGTAACAGACATCAGCAATAGTATTAAAGGCTGGAATTTAAATCTGCCCGGTGGTGATATCCGCACACTCGACGGCCAAAAAATGGTCCGTATCGTCGGTGAATTTTCCAGTGCTGAAGATGCCGGCAATCTTGTGCTCAGATCCACTGCTAGCGGACGCACACTTCAATTAAAAGATGTAGCTACCATTACAGAATCATTAGAAGAACCCAGAGTGACTTATGAGGTAAGTGGCAAACCTGCACTCTCTATGATGGTTTTAAAGAAATCAGAAGGAGATATTATAGACACGGTTGACCTGATAAAAGAATACATCGAAACGGTTCCAGAACGCTATGGCGAAGAAGTTGAAGTGAATACCTTTCAGGACTTCTCACGTTTTGCCCGGGTTCGTCTGGGCGTATTAACGAATAACGGTGTTGCAGGTCTTGCGCTTGTTTTTATCTCGTTATTATTGTTTCTGCGATTCTCAGTTGCGATGACAACAACATGGGGACTACCCATTGTATTTTTAACCGGTCTTTATATTCTTTACAGTACCGGCGTTACTCTAAATCTGATCTCAATGATGGGCTTTATCATGGTATTGGGCATGCTGGTTGATGATGCCATCATTGTTGGTGAAAACATAACTTACCACATGGAAAAAGGCCTGGCACCAAATGATGCGGCTAAAAAAGGCGCCTGGGAATTGTTAGGCCCGGTCACCGCTACTATTTTGACAACTATTGCGGCCTTTATGCCAATGATGTTTATGTCAGGTATTATCGGTAAATTTATTTTTGCAATCCCGGTTGTGGTTATTACCCTGCTTGCTTTGTCCTGGTTGGAATCATTTTTAATTCTTCCTAGTCATGTTGCCCATGTTACTAATTCAAACAAACATCCACCCGAAAAAGCCTGGCTGGTTACACTGGAACATTTCTACGTCAAAGTATTACGCGTTGCTATAAAACATCGCTGGATAACTGTAGCATTGTCTGTGGCTATTCTTGTCAGCTCATTTGCTCTGGCTAAAACATTGCCCTTTCAATTATTTCCGGCAGCAGGCGTTAATGAATATATCGTTCGTGTAACAGCACCGCCCGGCACTGATCTGGAAACCATGGAAGAAAATTTACGCAAAATTAATGCTGCCATGGAAAAACAAATGACCATGAAACACGTTGAAGCTACACTGTCTAAGGCTGGTGATGTTTCAGTTGATCAGGGTGATCCACTGACTCAACGCGGTAGTCGCTACGGTCAGATCCACGCGATTTATACACAAGCCGTTACCCGGCCTGATCATGATGCACTTAAAGAAATGTTTGATTTATCTCAGACCATTCCTGTTCAGTTTCCTGAACTTGAGATTGCTTTTTCAGCCATTAAACCGGGCCCCCCAGTTGGCCGAGCACTGGAAGCAGAAATTTCAAGCTATGATGATAAACTCAGCGAAACCGCTGCTCAAAAACTGATAGATTACTTAAAAGATATTGATGGTGTAACAGCCATTGACAGCGGTCTAAAAGCTGGGGATGATGAATTACATGTGGTTATGGACCGTCAGCTTGCGACCTATGCTGGTGTTAACTTAGCTAACGCATCAAGTTTAATTCGTGCGGCCTCAGGTGGCTTAACCATTTCTTCTGTACGTCATGGAACAGAAGAGGTTGATGTCACTATTCGTTTTCCAAAAACAACTAAAGACGAATATAAACAGCTTCTGGAATTACAGATTCCGAATAACCGTGGCGGTCTGATCCCGTTAGAAAAAATTGCCACAATAAAATCAACTCGTGGTTTAACCACAATTCGTCATAAAGATGGTATTCGAATCGTCAATGTAGTGGCTGATATTGACGAGAAGATAATTACCAGCATTAAACTCAATGCTCTTGTTAGAGATCATCAACAAGCCTGGCTTGGTGAATCATTTGGCAAGGTCAATGTTGGTTTTGGTGGTGAAGAAGAAAAAAATAAAGAATCTGTTATCAGCCTAGCGATTGCATTTGTATTTGCATTAGTTGGTATTTTCTTCATTTTAGCGATTCAATTTAATAATCTCTCGTATCCATTCATCGTTATGATGGCTATTCCGTTTGGTGCGATAGGTATCATTTTAAGTTTTTACCTACACTCTATTTTCTGGAAACCAATGCCATTATCGTTTTTTGCTATGTTAGGCATGATTGCATTAACCGGGGTTGTGGTTAATAGCTCACTGATCTTACTGGTATTCATTCAAAGAGCACTCAAAGAAGGTTTGAGTGCAACAGATGCCATTCTCGAAGCAGGACGCAGACGATTAAGAGCGGTGTTATTAACAGCCATCACAACTATCGTAGGCTTGTTACCAACAGCCTATGGTTGGGGTGGAATGGATACCTTCGTATCGCCTTTAGCTCTGGCATTGTCCTGGGGACTTGTGTTTGCAACCTTAGTAACTCTGGTTGCAATTCCCGCCATGCTTGCTGCTGGCATTGACGTCAGTAACTTTTTCAAACGTCTATTTGGAAAAGCAGTGCAACATTAAGAGATTATGCTGGTAGCCTTAGCTGCCAGTACTTCTTTTCAATTGAAGCAAAATAATCAGACTGACTGCGCCATATTTTTTCAGGCTTTATCTCATGATCATGAAAATATTCGCGATATGTTTATAGAACGGATGCATTTGACAATTGGTATTCACAATACATAACACGCGCCAATCAGGAACCAGCAGATAGAGAATCCAAAAAACAAAAACTTAAAATTAATCCTAAGTTCATTCTAAGAAATGACTTACTAGAAAACGCAATTCGACAAGCTGAAGATAAGAACGATTATCCAGAGATTGATCATTTACTAAAGGTTTGTCAGACTCCATTTGATAAACACATGGAGTTCGAACATATGCCAACTACCCACCAGCATGGGCATCACAAATTGAATTGAATTGCCACTCCTGAGCGATTTAATGTAATGCACATCAATAATTAGTTCTGTTGCAGAACCAACAGCGTTAAATCATCAAAAACTTTTTGTTTGCCAATATGCTTTTTTACTTGCTCAATAACAAGGCTTTTAATATCTTCCGGCGTTTTACGATGATTGTCTTTGACAACCCTTCTCAACCTTTCTATTCCATATAATTCATGATCTGAATTTGCAGCTTCTGTAATACCATCAGTATAAAGAACAACTGTATCGCCTTTAAATAAATTAATCTTGTGCTGTTTATAAAATTCATTAGCATCATCAATAAGGCCCACCGGAAACCCTAATTCATCTGTATCGATTTCTTCCAGGTCACCATCTTGTCTGACGATAATAATCGACTCATGCTGACCTGAAACATTTAACTCAGCTATTTTTTGTTGATCATTTAATATACTTTCATCATTTATTTTCTGATAATCTAGCAGCATTAATGTAAGGTTTTTTTCACAGTTCATTCGTACCACATTATCATGAATCGTTTTATTTGCCACTTGCAACATGCCTACAACGTTCTTTGAGTCGATATTACTTTGCGCACGAATAATACTTTGAGTCATTAACATGACAATACCACTCTCAAGACCATGGCCGGTAACATCACCTATTCCTATTAATGCACCATTATCATGTTTAAGCACTTCATAATAATCACCACCAATTTCATCAGCAGGCTCCATAAATGCAGCGATTTTCAGCCCTGAGACTGAGTCTATTTCATCTTTAGTAGGTAGAATAACATGTTGAATTTTCCTGCTAATATTAAGCTCTGCTCCCATACGCAAATTTTCTTCACGCGTGTGTAAAAGTTGCTTTGTACGTTTTTCTACTTTAGTTTCTAGAGAAGTGTTTGCCTGTTCGAGTTGCTGCATAAGATCGGATAACACCAACCCTTGTCCCCTTATCTGCCGAATAACAAAATATACGATCAGTAAGCTAACAATAAAACCCGCTACCCCTAAAAAAAACATCTGTTGGCGCGTACTTTCATATGAAGCATGTGCCAATGCTAAACTTTTCCTCGACAGCTCTGCCTGAGCTTTTCTCATATCATTTAACCGATCGAGCACATCTGCATTAATGAGCCTTGCTTCGTTAATCAATTCAACATCATTAATCCCAGTCTGATTAATTGCATTATTAACAACTTTAGCAAAAGCAATTTGCGCATTCTTTAATAGTTTTCTCTGGTCTACAAGGTCATTTATCTGGCTTTGTGTCAATTCCAGTGACATTAATTCTTCTCTGGCAAGTAAAAAATCTGTAGCCTTAGATGAAAACTGCATATTCATTTCGTCGAGTTCAAAAACATCATCGGTGTTAACCATATCATAGACAATTAACATCCTGTCTCTAATTGATTCACTCAATTTAGTCATCGCAATTGTTTTTGCATTTGACTGATTAACAATATAATCCATTTTCGTATAGCTTTCTTCCTGGTTACTCAGAACTATATTACCTGCTATACCAAGTATAAAAAATGCCAGGAAAAAACCAGAAATCACTAAAATAATTTGTTGTTTTACTATACGATTATTTTTTATACGCGTTGTATTAATTTCTGGCATAACTAAATATCACTCAAGTCTTAGCGTTAATGATGGCATTAATCGTTGTAGATTTTTTAGGGATTTTTCCTGCCAAGGCGTCTCATTTGAACCTAATATTGATAACTCAAAATCTTCTTTATTACGTGCACTGATAACAAATTTTGATAACATTGCTATACCAGAACTATTAAGAAAATCCAGATCTTTAAGATTGAGCGTTAGAGAACCTGTCTCAGAAACAGCCTTTTGTAAACACTCTACGATTGGAGCGTACTCTGACATGCCTCCTAAACGTAATGTTCCCGAAAAAACAACCAGCGCGTCCTCCTGCTGATAACTTACTTTATAATTTTCATCTTCGATTAAATTCATGAATTCATCCTGACCTAAATAGAAATAACAACACGAGTGGTTACTTTATGCTCACCACTAGCGTCGTCAAATTGCCAACCTAATGTCGCCTGGTAATCATTGAGCATGGTTAAATACCCCAAACCTGAGGACGAGTCTGACATCGCACTCTCTTCCAGTTTTTTCATAAAAAGCTCATCGGGGTCGTTATTTTCTAGTTCATCAATAAACGCTTTAAAATCCATTTCCTGTTGTTTTGTGATGCCATTAATTTCTGTAAAAACTAGCCTATCTTCCATCAAAGTTAAATTTATGCTGTTTAATATATTTCCATCTTCATTCGAATATTTCATTGCATTTTCTAGTAACTCATTAGCAATATATGTCGCCGCATCTCTGACAACAGCTTGTTTTTTTACTGTCTTTGGATCATCACTTTTTTTAGGAAAAAAAGTCGTTAAATAGTCCCCTAAAAAGTCAGCTGACAAGCCGTTATTTCGCCAGCGCTGTTTAAGCGGTACTGAACTGGGTTTAAATGCCAGACTCATGTGTTCAGTACCTTGTTCCGGCCTGATTTCCTCAAACTCACCAAATACTTCGTTCATTCTACAAACCTCTTATTCATTTTTTTCTCTTATCTGACCGACAACCTGGTTTCTTCCCAACTCTTTTGCTTTATAGAGCATGTCATCAGCAAGTTTTAACAATTCAGTTGGATCTACATCAAATGCAACCTGACTCGAGGCTACGCCGACACTGACAGTGATATGGTCAGCCACGTTTGACTTTTCATGTGAAATAGATAGCTCTGCTACATTTTTCAAAATCTTTGATGCGAGCATCATTGCACCATTGTAATCTGTTGCGGGTAATACAACGGCAAATTCTTCACCTCCATAACGAGCAAATAAGTCTGAATCACGGCTGCATACTTTTTTGCCTACTTTCGCAACACGTTTAATGCAATCATCACCAGCCTGATGCCCATAATGATCATTAAATAACTTAAAGTAATCGATATCGATCATGATGATTGAAAAACAAGATCGATAACGACTTGCACGTTTCCATTCGCTGGTAAGGTATTCATCAAAGTGCCTGCGATTTGATACCGATGTCAGCGCATCAGTCATGGCCTCTTCTTCTGCAACGCCTATTCGTTCAAGCCATTCATATTGCAGATCATCACCGTGCTCAGTAATTGTTTCAACCAGCATTTCAAGATCATCTTTCTGCTGCGTCAGGGCTTTAATAAGATCCTGTAATCGCTTTTCGGCTTTTTTTCGTTCTTTAGCTTCTCGAGTCAAGGCATCATTAGTCGAAAGTAATTCTTCTTCTATTGAGTCACCATGTTCTACCGCCGTCATCAGTGCAATTTCAAGATCATGCACATCCTGAGACAGCTTATCGATAAGTTGTTTCTGAGTTTCAATGAGTTGCTTAGATGTAAAAGTCTCTTTAATCATTAAATACCTGACATGCTAATTTATTTTCACGTATCAAGAATAAGATAATAGAGAGGAAAATTTTGGTTCATCATCATTCTATTCTGTATTTTTTATTTTTTATGAATTACAGATTAATTAATCATGTATATGATTAATTTATAGATGATCTGATACAAATGGCAAGTAATTTGACTTTGTTTTAAAGAATTAAATGAGGGCTGATTACGGACAAATCAGTGCTTAACAGGCTTCTTTTGTAACTTTCGTTGCAGAGTTCTTCTATGCATATCAAGCGCCCTTGCTGCTGCGGAGATATTTCCATCATGTTCTTTAAGCACTTTTTGCAAATGCTCCCATTCTAGTCGCTTTACTGACATGGGGTTCTCAGCCAGTTCAAGTTCACTATCACCCTCTTTTTTGCCAAAGCCATCAATAATGTCGCTGACTTCAGCTGGTTTCGTCAGGTAATGAACTGCACCGAGCTTTATAGCCTCAACCGCCGTGGCAATGCTGGCATACCCAGTCAGAACAATAATTTTTATATCGGGGTGTAAATCAATCATTTTCTGAACGGCTTCAAGACCGGACTCCTGACCAATTCGTAAATCAATAACCGCATATTGAAAAGAAGTTTTGCTAGCTGTTTCTGTTGCCTTTTTTATTGAATTTGCTACCTGTACGTCAAAGTTCTGGCGACTTAAGGCTCTGGATAAAACATCGCAAAAACTGACATCATCATCGATCAGCAACAGGTTGTTATTCTCAGTCGACATACACTATTCTCCAGAACCGAGAGGCAACCTGATAATAACGCGACTACCATTAGATTTTCGATTACTGTGTTCTATCGAGCCACCAGAACGGCGTATAGCAGAATACGCC
>Ga0316207_10004384_pt1 | contig 12305 bp, 10 predicted proteins | sample 6weekpyrite_MG_FD_204943 | JGI IMG/M metagenome (GOLD analysis project Ga0316207, IMG submission 204943) | Microbial mat bacterial communities from mineral coupon in-situ incubated in ocean water Damariscotta River, Maine, United States -... | ecosystem: Environmental > Aquatic > Marine >... | reverse complement strand
GCCGCGTGTGTCATTTCAGTTGTGCGCAGGTGACGCTTGCGCTTAGTGCTTTTCTTGGTAAGGATGTGGCGATGGTGAGCCTGGCTACGCTTGAAGCCACCAGAGGCAGTCTTCTTGAAGCGCTTTGCGGCACCACGATGAGTTTTCATCTTCGGCATTTCTATAACTCCGATTAGTCTAACAACTACGCATTTTTCATTGTCGCATCACAACTGCATACGACTCATTACTACGACACACGTTTAAGACTGACAATCTCAGCAGACTACGCTGGACGGTCAGTAGTGCATCACTTCTTTTTAGGCCCGATGACCATCACCATTTGTCGACCTTCCATCTTCGGGAACTGTTCAACAGCACCCAATTCTGACAAGTCTTCCTCAACACGCTTCAATAAATCGCGTCCAAGGTTTTGGTGAGCCATTTCCCGACCACGGAACCGTAAAGTTACCTTGGTCTTGTCGCCGCCAGTGAGGAAACGCTTCAGGTTGCGTAATTTGACCTGATAGTCGCCCTCTTCAGTTCCAGGCCGGAATTTTATTTCCTTAATCTGGATCTGTTTTTGCTTTTTGCGAGACGCCTGGTTCTTCTTACTGTTTTCGAATCTGAACTTACCGTAGTCCATAACCCGGCAAACAGGCGGCTCTGCATTCGGAACAATCTCTACGAGATCAAGCCCCGCTTCTTTAGCGTTGGCTAACGCATCTTCTATGGTAACAATACCTACCTGTTCTCCCTCGGCATCAATGAGCCGAACTTCCGGGCTGGTGATATCCCCATTCAGGCGCGTCTTCTTGTCTGTAGCGATACTTCAATCCTCCAAAGCAGAGCGACCGCGGCTCGCGTTATCTTCGGCAAGTAGTTCCAGGAAGGCGTCTATCGACATACTCCCCAGGTCCTCGCCGCCACGCTGGCGTACGGCCACTGCATTATCTTCAACCTCACGATCCCCAACCACAATGATATACGGGATTCGCTGAATTGTGTGCTCGCGGATTTTAAAGCCGATCTTCTCATTTCTCAAGTCCGAAATGACCCTGAAGCCCTGTTTTTTCAGTATTTTTTCAACTTTTTTCACATGATCGGCCTGATTGTCCGTAATATTGGCAATTACGACCTGAATTGGTGCCAACCAGAGCGGAAATGCCGCGGCGTGATGTTCTATCAAAATCCCTATAAAACGCTCTAACGAGCCCAGGATCGCCCGGTGCAACATGACGGGTACGTGCTTTTCGCCATCTTCACTGATGAAATGAGCATCTAATCGACCCGGCATTGAGAAGTCGACCTGGATGGTGCCACATTGCCAGACACGATCGAGACAATCGCGCAGCGAGAACTCGATCTTGGGTCCATAAAAAGCCCCCTCACCTGGCTGCAGATCCCAATCAAGACCTTTATCATTAAGCGCACGTTCCAGTGAGTGTTCGGCTTTATCCCAAATGGCATCTTCACCAACTCGCTGCTCTGGACGTGTTGAGAGTTTGATAATAATGTCGTCAAAACCAAAATCGGCGTAAACCTTAAACAGCAAATCAATAAACGCACTAACTTCAGACTGAATTTGGTCTTCAGTACAAAAAATATGCGCATCATCCTGGGTAAAGTTACGTAGGCGCATCAAGCCATGCAGAGTACCTGACGGTTCATTACGATGACATGAACCAAACTCGGCCATGCGTAATGGTAGATCACGGTAACTCTTTAGCCCCTGGTTAAATATCTGGATATGACAGGGGCAGTTCATCGGCTTAACCGCATAATCACGGTTTTCCACATGCGTGGTGAACATCATTTCCTGGAACTTGTCCCAGTGGCCCGATTTTTCCCACAAAGTTCGGTCTACCACTTGTGGGGTATGCACTTCTTTATAATCATGGTCATCCAACACGCTGCGGATATAATCAACCACTTGTTGGTAAATCGTCCAGCCTTTATCGTGCCAGAAGATCATACCTGGCGCTTCTTCCTGGTGATGGAATAAATCCAGCTTCTTGCCGAGTTTACGATGATCGCGTTTTTCAGCTTCTTCAAGACGATGTAAATGTTTCTTTAAATCTTTTTTATTCGCAAACGCTGTACCATAAATACGTTGCAGCATTTCGTTATTTGAATCGCCACGCCAGTAAGCACCAGCCAGTTTCATTAATTTGAACGACTTTAGCTTTCCTGTAGAAGGCACATGTGGGCCACGACAAAGATCGGTGAACTCACCCTGCTGATAAAGCGACAATTGCTCACCATGCGGTATGCCTTCAATAATCTCGGCCTTGTATTTCTCACCCATGTCAGCGAAGAAATCAATCGCATCTTCACGTGACATCACGCTACGACTCACAGGGATATCTTGCTTGACTAGCTCAGCCATTTTTTTCTCAATGGCAGTCAGATCTTCAGGGGTAAAGGCACGCTCATAGGAAAAGTCATAATAAAAACCATTATCAATAACCGGCCCAATAGTGACTTGCGCATCAGGGAATAATTGTTTAACTGCCTGCGCAAGCAAATGCGCGGTAGAGTGACGAATGATCTCCAGGCCATCTTCATCACGATCGGTGATAATAGCCAGCTCACTATCGTCTTCGATAACAAACGACGTATCGCAGAGAGCACCATTGACCTTGCCACCCAAAGCGGCTTTGGCGAGACCTGGGCCGATATCGGCCGCCACATCATGGATAGAAACTGCTTGTGAAAATTCGCGTTGACTGCCATCAGGCAAAGTAATAACTGGCATGTTAAACCCCTTTTTCAGTGGCGACCCCTACCAAAGGCCGCGTGCAGGATAGATGTGAAAATAAATTGTATACCGAACAAATTCTGCGTCAACAGAAAGCATATGCGCATAGAAGCCTAACGGCTTCGTTATGCGTACCCTACATCTCCGATGCCAGGGCATCATCTACTCGCGATTAAATTATGCGAATAAACCTGAATTCTGGTAGTCGCGAGTGGATTCGAACCACCGACCCCCACCATGTCAAGGTGGTGCTCTAACCAACTGAGCTACGCGACTATTGTAGTAAGCAACGGCATTCTACTTTCTTTATTGCTGCTGTCAAATATAAGCACTAAAGCATATGAAATCTATAATAAAACTTAGTTAATCACTTCTATTAAAGCTGGTGTTTGCCGGCAAAGCAAAAGTTAGGATATTTCCTACATATTATAAGCTAGTGATTAAGACGAATATATAATATTCTTAGCAGTAGTCTCTATCTGGGAAGCTATTAGAGAATAAAACATAATAATTAAACACAGGTGATTTAAATGGAACATAAGACACCCTTATTAAAATTCATTGCTTTTTCAATCCTTTTTACAATAACCACTGCAGCTCATGCATTCAGTACATTTAGTACAGCATGGGATCCTGGTGCAAATACTGCCCGCTTTGGAGGAAACCCTGCACCAGGCGGTGCAACATGGAGCATTATCGGTGCTGGCGTTGCAGATGCTTCAGGCCCTACCGACAACGATCATGGCACAAATCTAACAACCTCTCTGGCGGCACTAAATCCCGGCTTAGACATAGTCTCTATTATTGATAGTGCATTTGACGTTTGGGCTAGCGTTTCTGGGTTCACAAATCTTGGCCAGGTAGCCGATAGCGGGGTTGGTTTTGGTGCTTCTGAATCAGGCAGTGCCTCATTTGGTGATATACGTATTGGCGCAATCAACTTTGATGGTCCTGTCCGTTCAGATGGTGCAGGTGGTGTTTTAGGTGGTGTCCTTGCCCATGGATTCCAACCAGGCACGGAAGCGCTTTTCGTTAATGGCTCAATAGCAGGTGATATACATATAGACAATAGTGAAGACTGGATAGGCACATTTGATTTAGCGACAGTACTGCTTCATGAAATAGGTCATGCACTTGGTTTAGATCACACTAATGTTCCTGGTTCAGTACTAAACCCTTTCTATGCTGGTGTAAATTTAACACTTGGTGCTGATGATATTGCAGGAATTCAGGCCATCTATGGTCCACCTGCTGTTGTACCACTTCCAGGTGCGCCAATTCTATTCTTATCAGCCATCGGCCTAATTGGCTTCGTTAAGCGTAAGCGGACAGCAATTCCTTCATAGCAATCTTGCCTACAAGAAGCTATCAATGAAACTGTGTCTATTTCATGCCAAGCCAGCTAGCAATGGTATATCTGTATTGGGTATATTATTGCTAGCCCTTTTATCTACTAATGCCTATGCAATGTGGGTGGGCATGTCTGATGCGCAACTCATTAAACAATCTAACCTTGTTGTAAAAGCCACCTATATTGGCGCAACGACTCTTACGCTCAATAAAAAAAAATATCATCTTGGCGCCTTAAGTATTGAAGGCACATTAAAAGGTGATATGCAGGACGTCGTTTTTATACGCCTTTCTTCAAGACCTAAAGGCTCCCCCAAAAGAAGTGATGAAATTAGCTTTAAACCTGGGCAACAAGGAGTATGGTTTTTAGAAAAGATTATTGAACAGGAAGGCATCTATGAAATAAATCGACCAGATCGGTTTATACCTGCAGAACAACTTAAAAACAGGCTCCCTGCTATACTTAAGCTAATAGACTAACGGCCATAAACATCATCAAAACGGACGATATCATCTTCACCCAGATATCCGCCAGTTTGTACCTCGATAATTTCAAGCGGCACATCCGTCAGGTTCTCCAGGCGATGCTTCATCCCTACCGGGATATAAGTCGATTCATCTTCATGTAACTCGAGTATTTCTTCACCCCGAGTTACTTTTGCTGTCCCGGTCACCACCACCCAATGCTCGGCACGGTGCTCGTGCATCTGTAGGGATAAACTGGCTCCCGGGTTAACCACGATTCGCTTCACCAGGAACCGTGCGCCTTCATCAATACTTTCGTAATTACCCCAGGGGCGAAATACCCTACGATGATGCAACCGCTCGGATCGTTCATCCAGCTTTAGTCGCTCAACAATTCGCTTAACCTCTTGCGCCTTGTCTCTTGAGGCCACGAGTACCGCATCCGCAGTTTCTACAATCACCTGGTCCTCTACACCCAGTGCAGCAACCAGTCGATGTTCGGATCGCACATAGCAATTTCGACTGTCTTCTATGAGTACATCACCACTCACGACGTTAGCCTCTTCATCCTGCACAGAGACTTCTGATAATGCTGACCATGAACCAATGTCATTCCAACCCGCATCTAACGGCACCACAACGGCCTTATCGGTCTTTTCCATCACCGCATAATCAATCGAATCACCCTTAATTTTTATAAAGGCTTCATGCTCGAGTCGAACAAAATCCATATCGCGAGCTGCAGATTCATAGGCTTGTTTGCACAATGCCAGCATCTCAGGGGCATGTTGCCTTAGCTCGTCCAGGTAACTACTGGCCTTGAACATAAACATACCGCTATTCCAGAAGTAATCACCTGAGGCCAGGTAGGCCTCAGCCGTGCTTGAATCTGGCTTTTCAACAAAGTGCTCAACACCCAGGGCTCGAATGGCGTCAGAGGTATCATAAGATTCACTGGCCTTGATGTAGCCATAGCCTGTTTCTGGAGCGGTAGGCACGACGCCAAAGGTCACTAACTTACCCAGGTTAGCTGACTCACTCGCTACATCCAGGCTTTGATGAAAAACTGTAATGTCATCGATAACATGATCCGCAGGCAACACTAATAACAGCGCGTCGTTATCTTGCTCTATAGCAGTCAATGCTGCAATGGCGACTGCAGGGGCCGTGTTACGACCTTCAGGTTCCAACACAATAGCGTGCGGAGTCGCGTTCATATCCCGTAACTGTTCTGCAACTAGGAAACGGTGCTCTTCGTTACAAACCACGATAGGATGCTGCAGTTCTGGCAATCCATGTAACCTCGTTAGGGTTTCACGCAACATCGATTGTTCTGAGGTGAGTGGCAAAAATTGTTTAGGGTAGCTCTCGCGTGACAATGGCCACAAACGACTACCTGAACCACCTGAAAGAATAACGGGTATCATATCAACACACTCTCATTAAGCACGCAGGCTATCTTCATTCTCAATAAACCACCGGTAAGTCGCAGCCAGCCCCTGCTCGAGGGTTATTCCCGATTTCCATCCCATCGCCCTTAACCGGGATACATCCAGTAATTTTCTCGGCGGGCCGTCAGGTTTAGATGCATCAAAAACCAGCTCACCTTCAAAACCAACCACGCGTTTAACCGTCCCAGCCATTTCCCTGATACTGCAATCTTCACCTGTACCAACATTGATATGTGAAAGCATCTCCCTGGTATTTGCCCTGTACGTGTCGGCATCTAATTGCAAAACAAACAGTGATGCGGCGGCCATGTCATCGACATGCAAAAACTCGCGCTGTGCATTACCACTACCCCAGACGGATACCTCTGTATCACCACGACATTTTGCCTCGTGGAAACGGCGTATCAAGGCAGGAATGACATGGGAATTTTCAGGATGAAAATTATCGCCCTGCCCATACAGGTTAGTCGGCATGACTGAACGATAATCCGTGCCATATTGACGATTGTAGGATTCGCACAATTTAATCCCTGCAATCTTGGCAACAGCATAAGGCTCATTGGTTTCTTCCAGGGCACTGGTTAACAGTGCCTCTTCACGCATTGGTTGCTCGGCAAGTTTGGGATAAATGCATGAACTCCCCAAAAAGAGTAACCGTTTAACATTGTTCTTATAAGAGGCATCAACGACGTTCGCCTCGATCATCATGTTTTGGTAGATAAATTCAGCCGGGTATGTGTTATTGGCATGTATGCCGCCGACCTTGGCAGCAGCCAGTATCACGTAATCCGGTTTTTGTTCTGCAAAAAAATCTTGTACAGCTGATTGATTACATAAATCTAGCTCACTGTGTGTACGTGTTACCACATTGGAAAATTCACTCGCTTCGAGTTGGCGTATTATCGCCGCGCCCACAAGTCCACGGTGACCAGCAACATATATTTTTGCGTTTTTATCCATGCAAATGAAAAAATTTATCGCTAGCAGAACTTTTTATTCATGATAGTCATAAGCTTTGAAACCATGCTCTTTGACCAGGGCATCTCGCTTGGCAAGTTCAAGATCATGTTCCATCATCTCATGAACCATTTCTTCAAAGGTGATTTTAGGCACCCAGCCAAGTTTTTCTTTTGCCTTGGAGGGATCGCCTAGTAAGGTCTCAACCTCAGTAGGACGGAAATAACGTGGGTCAACGGCAACAATACACTGCCCTGTTTCCGCATCATAACCCTTCTCATCAATGCCCTCACCTTCCCAGCGAATCGTCTTGCCAAGATGTGCATAGGCGGCATTACAAAAATCACGTACAGAATATTGCACCCCTGTTGCAATGCAAAAGTCTTCAGGTGTGTCTTGTTGCAGCATCAACCATTGCATCTCGACATAATCTTTAGCATGGCCCCAGTCGCGAAGAGCATTCATATTACCCAGGTAAACACAATCTTGTAGCCCAAGACTGATGCGCGCCATGGCACGGGTAATCTTGCGTGTAACAAATGTTTCACCACGTATCGGGGATTCATGATTAAATAAAATGCCATTACAGGCATACATCCCGTATGCCTCGCGGTAGTTTACCGTGATCCAGTAAGCATAGAGTTTGGCGGCCGCGTATGGAGAACGTGGGTAAAATGGTGTGGTTTCTTTTTGTGGGATTTCCTGCACTTCACCAAATAGCTCCGACGTTGAGGCCTGGTAGAAGCGTGTTTTCTTTTCAAGACCCGCAACACGAATCGCTTCCAGTATGCGCAAGGCACCAAGACCGACTGTATCCGCCGTATACTCCGGGCTCTCAAACGACACCGCCACATGGCTTTGTGCCCCCAGGTTATAAATTTCGTCTGGCTGAACTTCCTGGATAATGCGAATCAAATTGGTTGAGTCGCTCAGGTCACCGTAATGCAAAATAAAGTGCCGCTCCGAAACATGCGGATCCTGGTAGAGGTGGTCAATACGATCGGTATTAAAAGACGAAGCACGGCGTTTGATACCGTGGACTTCGTAACCCTTCTTGAGTAAAAATTCGGCAAGATAGGCACCATCCTGGCCGGTGATCCCTGAAATTAGTGCTTTTTTTGTCATTACTGCTTCCGCTAGCTCGTTGCTAATTTTAATTATGTTGTATCAAGACCATGAATATTATCATATAAATTAACTGTGAGGGGTGAGGTGTAAGGCGAAAAATCTATCTCCTATCGACTTATATCCCTGATATGGGCAATTTCATCTCTTATCTTTCCCGCTTCCTCAAACTCGAGATTCTGGGCATGCTTATACATTTTCTGTTCCAGTTCGGTAATCTTCTTTTCCAGTTGCGCCGGCGACATTGCAGAATACTCAATGACCTCTTCAGCAACCTTAGCAAACTCCCTGGCATTGCCCTTCATACCAGAATAACCAGCCTGCATAATATCGGTCACTGCCTTTTCAACACTCTTCGGTGTAATGCCATGTTCTTTGTTGTAGGTCACTTGTTTACTGCGACGCCGATCTGTTTCCTCGATTGCCCTTTGCATCGACCCAGTAATACGATCAGCATAAAGAATCGCCTTACCATGGAGATTTCGAGCCGCACGGCCAATGGTCTGAATCAGTGAGCGATCAGAACGTAGGAAGCCTTCCTTGTCCGCATCCAGGATCGCTACCAACGACACCTCGGGAAGATCCAGTCCTTCGCGTAACAAGTTGATACCGACAAGCACATCAAACTCACCCAGCCGCAGGTCACGCAATATTTCCATGCGCTCGACCGTATCAATATCCGAATGTAGGTAACGCACTCGCACACCATGTTCAGATAGGTAATCAGTTAGATCTTCTGACATACGTTTGGTTAATGTTGTTACCAGTACGCGTTCGTTTTTGTCCGCCCGAATGCGTGCTTCAGAAAGCAGATCATCCACTTGTGTTGCGACTGGCCTTACTTCAATCTCAGGATCAATAAGACCTGTTGGCCGCACTACCTGGTCAACGATCTCTCCAGAGTGTTCCTTTTCATAGTCTCCAGGGGTTGCCGAAACGTAGATGGTTTGTGGGGAAATTTTCTCGAATTCATCAAACCGCATTGGTCGATTATCAAGCGCTGATGGCAAGCGGAAACCATATTCGACCAGGGTTTCCTTGCGCGAACGATCGCCTTTATACATGGCGCCAATCTGTGACACGCTAACATGCGATTCATCAATCACCAGGATCGCATCATCAGGAAGATAATCAAATAAGGTTGGCGGCGCCTCACCAGGCTGACGACCAGACAGGTAACGTGAATAATTTTCAATGCCCGAGCAATAACCCAGCTCATTAATCATTTCAATATCAAAACGTGTGCGTTGTTCAAGCCGTTGTGCTTCGACTAATTTGTCGTTATTGCGCAAATATTCTAAGCGTTCTTTTAATTCAACCTTAATTTCTTCAATCGCATCCAGCAGTACTTGCCTTGGCGTAACGTAATGTGTCTTTGGATAAATAGTCAGTCGTGGCACACGCTGCAGGACTTCACCCGTTAGCGGGTCAAAATAACTCAGCTGTTCAACCTCGTCATCAAATAGCTCAACACGCACGGCTTCTCGATCTGAATCAGCCGGGAAAATATCAATTACCTCACCGCGTACTCGGTAAGTGGCGCGCTTGAGTTCCACATCATTACGTGTGTACTGTAATTCGGCCAGCCTGCGTAAAATACTGCGTTGTTCAACCGGCTCTCCTTTAACCAGATGCAGCAACATCCCCATGTAAGATTTCGGGTCACCCAATCCATAAATTGCCGAGACTGACGCAACAATAATCGTATCCTTTCGCTCGAGGATGGCCTTAGTTGCAGAAAGACGCATTTGCTCTATGTGTTCATTGATCGACGCGTCTTTGTCTATAAAAGTATCTGAACTGGGTACATAGGCTTCAGGCTGGTAGTAGTCATAATAGGAAACAAAATATTCAACGGCATTATTAGGAAAAAACTCCTTCATCTCGCCATACAGCTGCGCTGCCAGGGTCTTGTTCGGCGCCATAATGATCGCTGGGCGCTGCACCTCGGTGATGACATTGGCAATGCTGAAGGTCTTACCAGAACCGGTTACTCCGAGCAGGGTCATCCCTGCCTCGCCATTATTCAGACCTTCTACCATCTGCTTGATGGCGGTAGGTTGATCGCCAGAAGGCGTATATTCAGTGTGTAATTCAAATTGTCGTGACATGCTTGCTATACGTGGCCTTTGGTCCAGCGATGCAGTATATTACAGCCGGTTAAAATTCGCGCCGTCTATGTAATAATAGGCGCATTAATCAGGAATGAGTCGTTTGGATATCAAGCTTTCACAACGCGTTCAGCGCGTCAAACCATCACCGACCCTGGCAGTCGATGCCCAGGCCAAAGCATTACGTGCTGCAGGTGTAGATATTATTAATCTCGGTGCCGGTGAGCCCGATTTTGATACGCCGGAGCATATCAAAGCTGCAGCAACGCAAGCTATTGCGGATGGTCAGACTAAATATCCACCTGTTGATGGCACTACTGGCCTAAAACAGGCTGTGATCGACAAATTTAAGCGTGATAACGGACTCGATTACAGTCCTGAACAGATCCTGGTCTCAGCTGGTGGTAAGCAGAGCTTTTATAACCTGGCTCAAGCCCTTCTAGATGAAGGTGATGAAGTCATCATCCCTGCCCCCTACTGGGTTTCCTACCCGGATATGGTGCTTCTGGCCGATGCTAAACCGGTTATCGTCAGTGCCGGGATAGAACAAGGCTTTAAATTACAGCCCGATCAACTTGAAGCGGCTATTACCGATAAAACTCGCCTGCTGGTGCTCAATAGCCCATCAAATCCAACCGGCGTCTCCTATCGACGCGCTGAGCTGGAAGCACTGGGTGAAGTATTACTGCGCCACCCTCATGTCCTGGTTGCTACCGACGACATGTACGAACATATCCTCTGGAGCGACGAGCCATTTAGTAATATCGTCACCGCCTGCCCTGCGCTATATGAACGAACTATCGTGCTTAATGGCGTTTCCAAGGCCTACTCCATGACCGGCTGGCGAATTGGTTATGCAGGAGGCCCGGCCGACCTGATCAAAGCAATGAAAAAGGTTCAATCGCAAAGCACCTCCGGTGCCTGCTCAATTGCCCAGGCTGCAGCACAGGCGGCGCTTGAGGGAGACCAGCAATGTGTTGCAGATATGACGACGGCTTTTAAAGAACGTCATGACTGGCTACTGGCTGCCCTGAATGCCCTGCCCGGTGTTACTTGCCTGCCATCAGACGGTACTTTTTATGCTTTCCCTGATATGCGTGAAGCCATGAAAACTCTGGGCTGTGAGGACGATATCAACTTCACCGAGCGACTTCTCAATGAGGCCAAGGTTGCCCTGGTACCGGGTTCTGCGTTCGGTGCACCGGGCCATATGCGCCTTTCCTATGCTACCAGTATGGAAATGCTGGAATCTGCTGTCAGCCGTATTAGCGAATTACTTAGACAAAAATAAGCCTTATCCTACAAACAATCATTTGCTAAAAGCATAGTATTAAAGCAGTCCACGGATCTGGACACTTCAAATGGAACGGGAGACGGATATGGATATCCACACTTATCGCTTACAGCGAGCCTTCACGCTGCTGGAAATGATCACCAGTCTGACTATTGCCACAATTCTTACTGTCACGGGGATCCCAGCCTTACATGAGCTGGTACAACGCACCCGCCTTACCACTGAAATCAATACCTTTGTGACACATTTACACTACACCCGTAGTGAGGCCATAAAACGAGGTGTCAGAGGCGTTATGTGCCGCAGTGCTGATGGGGAAAGTTGCAGCCAGACGGAGGGTTGGGAGGAAGGCTGGATCATCTTCGCCGATCACAATGCCAACCGTGAGCTAGACGGCAAGGATGTCCTGCTATACGTCGAAAAAGGTGAGAAAAATGGCATTTTCATCACCTCTGGGAGACGAAGACGAATTGTTTACCAGAATACGGGTGAGTCACCAGGCAGCAATGGCACTTATGTTTTCTGCGATCCAGACTATCCTGAATATGCCAAGGCGGTCATTATTTCCAACACGGGGCGTCCACGACTGGCCAAGGTACGGCCGGATGGGACTGATTTGGGCTGTGGAAATGGTTAACTAAGGCTAAAACCTAAAAAGGTGCCCCATATAGACATGGCGGCACCTTTTTATCGAATATGGCTCCTCGGGACGGGCTCGAACCGCCGACCTAGTGATTAACAGTCACCCGCTCTACCAACTGAGCTACCGAGGAATTATGGAGGCGGTATGGTACTGAGGCACATGGGTCGGG
>Ga0316207_10004383_pt1 | contig 12305 bp, 10 predicted proteins | sample 6weekpyrite_MG_FD_204943 | JGI IMG/M metagenome (GOLD analysis project Ga0316207, IMG submission 204943) | Microbial mat bacterial communities from mineral coupon in-situ incubated in ocean water Damariscotta River, Maine, United States -... | ecosystem: Environmental > Aquatic > Marine >... | reverse complement strand
TTTGTGAGATCAGTGGTTACTCAAAGCATGAACTGCTTGGCAAGAATCATAATATTCTCAAATCAGGCGTCCATGATAAGGGATTTTACCAGGAACTCTGGGAGACCATATCAAGCGGCAAGGTATGGAATGGTGTGATCTGTAACAGGGCAAAGGATAGCTCGGCGTACTGGGTGAGTTCGACGATTGTGCCTTTCCTTGATGCAGAAGGAAAGCCTTATCAGTATATGGCAGCGCGTACTGATATCACGAAAATGAAAGAGAGCGAGGAGAGTGCAGTTCGTGCTCAGCATGAACTTGAAGCTAATCAGGGCCAGCTTGTGGAAGCAAAGGAGCAGGCCGAAATGGCTAGCCAGGCCAAATCCCAGTTCCTTTCGAGTATGAGCCACGAATTGCGTACCCCGTTAAATGCCATACTTGGTTTTGCACAACTAATGATGATGGAAAATGACTCTTCACTTACCGAGATGCAAAAAGACAACCTTGTTGAGATTAATGCAGCGGGGAGTCATCTTCTCGAACTCATTAATGGAGTGCTTGACCTTGCCAAGATCGAGTCGGGTAAATTGCAGCTATCCCTTGAAGAAGTCGAGCTGGATGAGCTACTAACAGAATGTTTTAAGCTTGTTCATCCACTCATGCAAAAAAGGGGTATTAGCTTCGGTCTGTCTTGTGCAGATCAAGCTGTCGATATTAATAATATCCGGGGATTGGGAAGTGTCCAGGCAGACAGGGTTCGACTTAAACAGGTTGTGTTAAACCTGCTAAGCAATGCTATCAAGTACAACAGTGATAATGGTTTAATTAATGTGTGTTGTCGACAGCATGGGGACAAAATTTGTATTGCATTCAGTGATACAGGTGAAGGAATAAGCGAGCAACAGTTACAAGCACTGTTTGAACCTTTTAATCGTCTTGGTGCGGAACAGGGTAATGTCGAGGGTGCTGGCATTGGGCTGGTGATTTCGAAAAAGCTCGTTACGCAAATGCATGGTGAGATAGGTGTTGAGAGTTCGGTTGGTGAGGGTGCAACGTTCTGGATCGAGTTGCCGATGCTTAATGAGCTGAATGCGTGAGCTATTCACTTAGCTTCCAGGCACCGTATGAAGACGAGATGCCAGTAATTCAATTAAATTTGAGTGTTCACCGACAAGCGGACTAATCGATATCGATAGCGAAGGGTGCTCCGCTGAGACACGCGCACAGATTTGTTCAATATCTCCACCGGCCCCTGCATGCCGACCGGGTAGAAAAAACATCAGCAGTACTACGACGCTTTTTATACCGGACTGTGCTTTTCTCTTGAGCCAGTCTTCGAGTAGTTGACCGTTAAAATCATATTCTTTTCCCTTGCGTCTTTCCATAACAGCCTGTTCGAGCAGAGCCTGCCTGGGCAGCCGTGACTGAAGTTCATTCATGATGTGTTCCCTGACCCGGGTAACCTGCGGCATGGGTGAGCCGTGGTCTACCAGGACATAGTGGGTATCGTCAGTATAACTCGGTAGGGTTGTCTGGCTATATTCGTACAAGATATCGATCAGCCGAACTTCTCCGGCCGGCAGGGGGTAAACAGGATCAGTGACGGAAATACTGAATTCACCGTGCTTGTCTTGCAGTTGCAAGACAGTATCGGGTATGAAAGAAGTGATGGCTTTGCTTAGCCCAAAGAACAAGGGCAATACAACGTATTGACGTAAGCCTTTTGTGAGGTTGTCATCGAGGAAGTTATAAAGAGTGTTAGCAGGAATATTATCGATAAGCTCTTCGGGGATTCGATCGGCATGTTGTAATGAAACCGGGTGTATCTTATGACCGGTTTTAGCAGAGAGCTGCTGAGCAATGTTACGCAAACTTTGCGTTGCCCCGGGACGTGTCGAACCATTATCAACAAGAAGTATGGTATGCATTTGTTCTTTCTTATGTTCAATGTTGTGAACCACTTACTTGACATGCTTTATGACATGGCGCTAAGCAGGGTATTGTTTACATGATACACAATGTGACCCAGAATTTTTCACTTAATGTTTGATTTAAACATAGTTCAAGAGCCCATAATGCTGAGTATGTGAACATCGATCACATAAAGAAGGCTATCTAAGCGAGTTGGCTATTAAGTGTATGTGCAGATTATTAATGAGGTGTTGAACAGTTGTTATACAAATAATGCAATTACATTCCTGTTTTTTGAACTGGTGCACATTCTGACCCTGAACTTGCACACAGATTTATCTTCGTAACACATGCAGTATTGTTCTCGCGCATTACATTAGGAGAGCAATATGATTAACCCATCTATATTTAAAAATATTCGTCGCCAAGGTGGTTTCACCATGGTGGAACTTGCAATCGTTCTGGTCATTGCCGGAATCATTCTTGCTGCAGTACTTAAAGGCACGGATATGATTAACAAGGCAAAGATCGAGCGAGTATCTGCTGACCTGAAAGGGCTTCAGGGGATGTTACTGGAACATGAAAAGCGGACAGGCCGGCTGCCGGGTGACTGCGATGAAAATGGCGTGATCGGCTATACAGCGTTTACAGCTAACGCTATTGATAACAATCAATATGGCTATAATGTTGATTCGAACCCGGATACAGCAGGGCGTTGTGACTCGATTGCCCAGTCAGAAGTCGATGATGCCAATCGTGTCTGGTCTGACCTGCGCAAGGCCAATATCGTCGATCCTTCTCGTACCAATATTAACCTGACCAAGCATACACTGACTGACTTCTACGCGGTCGGTAACATTATTGAAACGACAAATGGACATCCTATCAATGTGATTGTCGCTCATGGTCTACCTCTTTGGCTTGCCAAAGGTATCGACGTAGCTATTGATGGTCCTCAGTCTGTTGCGGGTGAGGAGCTGTTTGGTGGAGCACGTGGTCGTGTTCGAATTTATGCTACAGAAGACGGTACCGTCACTTCAGATGGGGCAGCCTGGCCAGCAGACAACATTGGTGGTGGTGACTACCAGTTCGTGTCTGTCACCTTCCAGTTTGATACACGTATGGCCCAACCGGTTCTCTAAATCTTAGGGAAGTTATGTACAGCCAGGGGATGCGATAAAGTAGCGCAATTCCAGGTTCTTTCAGAACTGTATCCCCTGGCCTCGATTTCTCTTGTTATTAAGAAAAGTGAGATACCCGTGAGTCTACTGTCAAAAAATGAAATGTTAGCGGCCATGGTACCTGGTGAGAACGGTAAGCCGGTACTTCACTATGCGAGCGTCGATGGTCGCCGTATCATCAAGGTTGGAGAGGGAGAGCCTCAAGCTCGTCAGGGAACGCTACGTGTCGCTGTCTTTTCACCCACCAGTTATTTTGAGCGGGTAGACCTTGCTGCACCATCTACCAAGCTATTGCCTTTGATTGCACGTCGTCACCTGGATGCTGAGCTCGTCTTTGATGAGCCTTACCGCCTTCGTGCCTGCAGTCGCGTCAAACGCGAACGTACCATAGCTGCGGATCTCGCAGCTATACCGGAACAGGATCTGGAAACTGTGGCAACAATGTTGCCATTGGCAGATAGGCCTTGTTTACAAATGGTACCAGTAGAACTGGCTATTGCCGCATTGGTAGGAAAGGCGACTTCTGAGCCGGCTATTATTTTTTGGGAAAAGGGTGGTGTGCTTCTTTCCTTGTTGGTCGTTGACGGCATGATAGAGGCTCGTACCAGTGAAAACGTTAACAACGAAAACCGGGATATGGTTATTGCACGCGCAGAAGCCAGCTTGCGTGCCAGTGCCAGCCAGCATAACGAGGCCCGGGAGATTTTTATCACATTGTTTTTAGGTGCCCTGCGCGGACAGGTGATGCAGCTTCGCGAAGAAGCCGTTGAGGTCTTTGAGAAAAAACTGGCCAAATTATACCGAGGAAATCGGCACATTGTTCCTGATGTAGTACTGCAATCTCCTGAACTGTTCGGTTTGCCTTTTGTTGATGAGGCCTGGAGCTTCATGGAGAAAGGCTACCGGGATCATGTTCAGGCTTGGCGTTATGCAAGGCCGGCCGCCGCGGTTGCCAGTGTAGTGGGAGTCACGTTCGCGTTGTTCGGAGCGGGGCAACACGTACAGGCACTCAGTGTCGCCTCTGAATTTGATGCAAGGCAGAACACACTTCGTCAAACGCAGCAAGAGATTCGGCGCATTATGCCTAGTGAACAGGCAATGGAAACGGTACGCAGTGGATTGCAGGTGCAGGTACAGAGCTTGAACGAAGTGCGTCTGGATCACATGCTCGATTGGCTTACGCATCTATTACCGAATGAGTTAACCATCCGCAGCCTGGTTGTTGAACCTGAGCCACCACCACGCCAGGGTAGAAAAGTCCCTGCGGTTAATTATAAGACCGGTCAGAAACCATTCCTGGTCAATATGGAAATTATACTGGCCGAGACCGCATTCGATGCTGCGGAAGCGAGTTCTGCTGAAATCGTCAGACGCCTTAGCCGTCGCCTGGATATCCTGAAAAGTCGTCTTGCGGTGCCTGCACCCGAGCCTGGTGTGGCTCGTAACGTCGTACTGGTTGTTAATGCCAAAGCTCAGGCAGTGAAATTCTGAACGATGAACACGCAAGACGAAATCGCAAAAACTATTGGTCGTTTGCTTGTTGGTGATGGCCTCATTACTCAGGACATGCTGGCCTATGCCATGCAGGTGCAGAAAGTTTCCCGGGAGCGCCTCGGTGATACCTTGCTGAGGCTGCGCTTTGTCACAGACCGTGACATTGCATCCGTGGTGGCTCGTCAGGCAGATCTGGAATTTGATCCCATGATGGTAGTGACTGCCTCGCCTGAAGCGCTGGCCCAGATACCCTCCAGTTTCGCGCAAAAACACGGTTTGTTGCCTCTCGCCATTGAGGACAATCAGCTGATCATTGCATGTGTTGATCCATATGCGCGCAATGCCCTTGATAGAGTCTCTCGCTATACGTCATATCCACTTCGACTTGTCGTTGCACCTGAGGCACGGTTGCGCTGGGAAGTACAACGTCTCTATCAGCTCGCCGAAAGACATATTGATAAGGAAATCGAACGTATATCCCAGGCCGCGATGTCGGGTCAGGAAATTGTTGCCGAGCGTCTGATGGAATTATTGATCAGTTCAGCAATTGAATACGATGCCACGGATATTCACTTCAACCCGACTGAGCGTGCCACCCTGGTTTCGTTTCGGATGGATGGCGTTATGCAGTTACGTTACACGTTACCAGCACCGGTTCATGGTCGTGTCGTCTCCGCATTCAAGGTTGCTGCGGGCATGGACATTGCCGAGTCTCATCGTCCCAGTGACGGACACATGTCTTTTACTTACTTGCAGGAAAAATACGACCTGCGTATTTCGTCTATACCCTCCGTTGTCGGCGAGAATATGGTGATTCGCGTACTGTCTGGTTCCCATGAGTTCAGATCGCTGGAAGATCTTGGTCTTACACCTGATCAGATCGCTCGCACCAACGCTATGTCCCATTCCCCTCATGGCATTGTGTTGGTTTCTGGACCAACCGGTTCGGGTAAGACCACTACGCTGTTTGCAGTTATGCGTACTCTTGATGCCAGGGAAAAAAATATCCTTACCATCGAAGACCCGGTGGAATACACCATGCCACTGGTGCACCAGGTCGAAGTTAATGAGAAGGCGGGTATTACCTTCAGTAGCAGTATTCGCAGTTTCCTGCGCCAGGATCCGGACGTATTGCTAATCGGAGAGATTCGCGACGAGGAAACGGCTGTTCTCTCTATGCGCGCTGCACTGACAGGGCATCTGGTGTTTTCTACTGTACATACTAATGATGCGGTCGGTGCCGTAGTACGTCTACGCGATCTCGGTGTCGAGAACTACATTATTGCCTCAACAATCCGTGGTGTGATCTCCCAGCGTCTGCTGCGCTTGTTGTGTCCACATTGCAAACGGCCAAGTGAGCTACAACAACCCTGGAACGATATTCAACCCGCACAAATATACGAACATGTGGGTTGCCCACAGTGTCGCGACACAGGTTACCTCGGTCGTACGGCCATCGCTGAGGTGCTGGAGGTAGACCAGGACATCCTGACCTTGATTAGCGAGGGTGTGGGCGTCGTCGAAATCGAGAAGGTTGCCAAGGCGCGTGGTATGCGCACTTTGAGCGATGCGGGCCTGGGACTTGTTGCCGATGGCCTGACTGATATCCCTGAATTCGAGCGAGTACTCTGATGTCCTACATACTCTATGCATTCCTTAACCGTGATGGACAACGTGCCCGTCGTATTGGTCAGTACGAAAGTCTCGATGATCTTGATAGAGAGCTGACTCAACATGATGAGCAGCTCCTTGACTTCCACATGCTATCCGACGGCGTAGGCAAGACCCTGGAATTACTCCGCGGTAAACCCAGTCCCATGGAAATTGCAGAATTTTGTACAACGCTCTCTTTTTATGTATCCGGTGGTGTTGATCTTCACGGGGCCTTGGCTGATTCCGCTGAATCAACAACCTCGACCAGTATGCGCACAGCGATACTGGATATCCGGCGTAACCTGAGGGGCGGCTACTCGCTATCCGAAAGCATGCGCATGACAGGGCGATTCCCGGATGTGGCGATCAACATGGCTCGGATTGGTGAAGAAAGCGGTAACCTTGAACGCATGCTACGTGATGCTGCCCAGCATATCGAGCGTGTCGAAGACATCAAGGGGGCAGCGAAGCGTGCCCTTATTTATCCTATATTTACGCTGGTGGTGGTCTGTGCTGCAGGTGCTTTCTGGATGACTGCGGTGGTCCCGAAGATCGTGGAATTGTTCGAGGCAATGCAGGTTGAACTTGAACCTGCGACATTGCTGTTGATTGCCATGAGCGATTTTTTCTCCGAATACTGGTCTGCAATCCTGGGTTCAATCGTGGCGCTTCCTGTGCTGTGGTTGATCGCGCGGAGAAACAAACGCTTTCGTATTGTCAGTGACCACGGCTTGTGGCGAATCCCTCTTGTCGGTCGCATTGTTCGAGGGGGACAGATGGCATTCTATTACCAGTACCTGGCGCTGATGTACGGTGCAGGTGTTGTGATTACCTCGGCACTCGATACCTTGCAGAAAACTGTCAGTAATAAGTATTTTGCAACCCGGGTCCATGGCTTACTCGACGATCTTCGTTCAGGTGTGAACCTGGGCGATGCTTTTAAAGAGTGTGAAGTGTTTCCCGTGCTTGACCAGCGTATGGTGACCATCGGCGAACAGACTGGCAACCTGGATGATCAATTGCAGAAATTGGCCGAGATGCATTATCAGCGTGTTCAGAACCTGGTTGAGGTACTGCCAAAGTTTCTTGAGCCGGCAATGCTTGTACTGTTAGGCGGGGCGTTTGGCTTTTTCATCATTGCGCTGATGGGACCACTCTACAGCATGGTTAGCCAAATTGGAGGTGCCGGATGATGCAGTCATTACGTCGGCATGCTGGTTTTACTATCCTTGAACTTTCGCTGGTACTAATCGTTGTAGGCATTCTTGCATCCGCATTGCTGCCACTGGCCAGCGATGTTCATGAAGGTTCTCTTCGCGAGACGGATGATGTGCGGATGGAGGCGATCAGAAATTCGCTAATGGGTTACATCAGGGTCAATGAGGTGATTCCCTGTTTGGCGGGGGGTGTCCAGGTACAGAATGGTTGTGACCCTACAGAGACCCTGGATTTGTTGGGTGTGCGCACCACGGATGCCCGCGGTAAGTCTTTTGTTTTTGACGTCAATGATGATTTAACGGAAGCCGGTCTGACTGCCTCAGGAAACAGTATTTGTGGCGCACTGGCAAATATTATCAGTCCACCGCTACCACCGGCCCCTGCACCGACGCTTGATCCCCAGGTCTGTGATGCAACCAATGCCAACATCGGCAACACTGCATGTGCAGCCGCAAATTCGATGGCCTTCGTACTGGTCGGGCGGAGCAGTGATCGATGCCTTAACCTCGAAAATACCCACACGACATCACCAAATGATGCCGTTTGCACAACCGCAGTGGCCGATAACCGCACCTTTGAAAATCCTGCACGACAACGTTCTCGAGACACGGATGATGCTTATTACGACGACCTTATTCTCACCGTTTCACCAACCGAACTGACAGAGGCTCTCGGTTGCCCCGTAGGTGGTGGAGGCGGATCAGCCAATTCAGTCTGTCCTTCGAGTGAGGTGCTGGTACAGGTAAGTAATGGAGATAATTCAGCGATGAGTATCGGAATGGGTGGTTCATGTTTTGTGATTAGCGAAGGTACCACGGCCAGTATGGGGTGCCAGCAGGAGACGTCCAACGTAACGCTCTATGCTAACCAGTCCTGCACATCCAACATTGTTACCAATAGCCTGGATACATTCGATACGAATGATGATAGTCGCGCGGATATCGTGTGTGACAACAACAACCTTTGTTCATGGAGATGATGACTATGACCGCTTTTACTCGTACGACTGTACATGTCCTGATCATAGGGGCCCTTTTCCTCGGGGCAGGGGTCTTTTACCAGAGTTTTGCCTCTTACCGTATCGATGAGGCCAGTAAGGCACTGGCTCGGGTCGATGCAGCCCAGCGACGCGCAGATACGACGAAGCGACATGCCGAGCAATATGTGAACCTGATTGCAGATATGGCTAATCGAAGGATCGACCGTCAGGAACCGCTTTCTGTTGTCAGTGAATTCTCGCCGAGCGAAATCAGCCAGATGGGCCCTTTGCTGGGAACGCTCTATCAGCGCGACGGGAGTTTTTTCCTGAAACGCTTCGAGTTGACATGGAAGAATGCCAACAAAAAACTTGGTTTGAGACAACGTGTCGCACTCGACCTGGAAGGCCGCAAGGTGCTGATGTTTTCTGATCATAAAACAGCGGGTTTATCTGCGTCCCTAATTAAACGTTGAGGAAAGACTATGCATCCCTACCTTCCTTTTACAGTCGTACCGGCCGCCGTGGTTATCGCCTGGTTTATCGCCCCTCAAATTTCGATGAGCGATCCTGGGCGGTACCAGGTGCCAGGAGTGCAACAGATCGTCGATCCATCTGCATTGATGCAGACACGTGTCCGATCGGATAAAAAACCGGATATACGTGTTCAGGCATTTTTGCCGCATAAACGACCAAAACCGCCGGCCCCAGAGCCTGTTTTTATTTTGCAAAGTGTTGTGATTGGCGAACAGGTAAGGCTGGCGACGATCAGCGGGCGTAACCTTAAGCAAGGTGATCTAGTAAATGGTTATAGGGTACGTCGCATCACAGCCAGTGGCGTAGAGCTGGTTCGAGGAAACAGTGTCCGTCGTTTACCTATGCGGCCTCTGCACGAATTGCCACCTCCTGCTCAACAGGCCGACGGCGCTTTATGAAAGCATCCGGCAGCAAACACAACATAAAACATATAACCAAGGATTCTTCATGGATCTTCAACGCATTGAAAACGTAGCCCCACAGGTGACTGCTATGACCAAATTTCGAACTGTTCTATCTTCTGTACTGATTGTTTTGTCTGTGGGTGGGTGTGCCACCATTGATGAGAAGCCACCCTTGAAGGTTCCCTCCGGTAAGCTCGATTACAAGCCTGTTCCGCCTCGACCTGCAAAATTGAACGTGGCAAACCGGATGCCAAAGTTTACGCTGCCTGCGAGTGTAGCCGACGCCAAACTATATAGTTTTCGTGCCACTGGGCAGCAGGTCCGTCTGGCTTTGTCACAGTTGGCTTCAGCCTACAAGATGAACATTGTGGTGGACCAGGATGTGGACGGCCTTGTCACGGTAGACTTGAGAGAACTGCCGTTAGAGAAAGTGCTTGAGGCGATCCTCGAACCGATCGGTCTGGCATGGACCTGGCAGGATGGACTGCTACGTGTCACGCGCCTGGAGACACGTACATTCCACATCGACTATCTTCGCCTGGTACGCTCGGGTGCAGGTAACAGTTCCAGTAGTACGACGCTAAGTGGCAGTGGCAGCAGTGCCAGTTCGAATTCGAGTATTGCACAATCTGACACCATTGATTTCTGGAATGAGGTGGAGGAGCAGCTTGAAGGAATCCTGGAGCGAAGTGCCGATGACTATGAGTCCGGAAAACGGCCGACACAAACGACGGTACAGACAGACCGGGTGACAAATACTACAACCACTCTTACCCAGCCAGTACGCGAATCGGATGGACGCCTTGTCATTGACAGGTTGTCGGGTACGATTCAGATCACCACCTCCCGTGCTCGCATGAAGAATGTCGTCGACTTCATCACGCGTGTCACCGCAGGCATCAAGCGCCAGGTTTATATCGAAGCCAGGGTAGTTGAAGTTTCCCTTAATGATGACCAATCTCTCGGGGTCAACTGGAACAAACTCAATATCGGAAATTCGCTTCAGCTCAGTACTGATGTGAATATCAACAACCCGGCCGACGGTGCAAACGCATTGCCAGCCGCAATAACAGCTAGTTATATCCGCAAGTTCGATGCATTCGGTACCTTCCTGGATGTGGCCGCTGTGGTTGAGGCCCTGGAAGAGCAGGGGCAGGTTAAGGTGGTGTCACAGCCACGTATCCGTACGCTCAATAATCAGTCAGCAATTGTCAGGGTGGGCACGGAGCGTACCTTCTTTGTTACCGAAACAGATCTACAAACGGATGCCAATGGTGGTGTAATCAGGACAACGACAAACACCCCGACCACAATTACGGAAGGCCTGGTGTTAACGGTAACGCCACAGATTTCAGAAACGGGTGAGATCATGATGGATGTCGTGCCGGTACTGACTCGAATCAATGGTGTTGACACGTCTCCTGATGGCTTAAGCAATGCCCCTATCCTGGATGTCAAACAAAGTTCCACACTGGTACGCATGCTCAATGGCGAAACCGTTGTTGTGGGTGGTTTGATCCAGGAGACACTCAGCAATACCGAGCGTTCTGTACCCGGCCTGGGTGATGTGCCTGTGTTTGGTTCATTGTTTAGTGCGAACTACGATCGTGATGTTCGCAAGGAACTCATTGTCTTCATCACACCACATATTATCCAATGAGCGTATGTATGGAATACCAGGTCGACGCCTTCACTGATGTGGATACGTGTTATACCGCACTGGGTTTTACAGCACCACCGTTTAGTATTACCCCGGATGCAGGTTTCCTGGTGCCCCATGAGCAATACCTGGAAGCGATTGGGCACCTTCGTTTCGGTCTCATGAGCGGGGGCTTTACACTCCTGACCGGCGAGGTTGGTCTGGGTAAAACCCTGTTATGTCGTTACCTGATGCGCCACCTCCCGGCCAATACCCGTACGGCTTACATTTTCAACCCTCAACAGAGTTATGCTGAATTGCTGGCTGCGATTATTTACGATTTGGGTGGAGGGATATCAGACAACACCGCGAGTAGCGCGCAATTGCATGAGCAGCTTTTTAGAATTCTTGCCAAACACGCAGCCAGTGGAACTCGTGTCGCCCTGCTTATTGATGAGGCGCATCGACTCAAACCTGAACTCCTGGAAGGTCTACGTCTTTTGTCTAACCTTGAAACAGATAAACGCAAACTGCTTTCACTACTGTTGGTTGGACAAAACGAGTTGGAAGATACGCTCAAATTATCAAGTATGCGGGCACTGAGACAACGGATAAGTGCCTGGCACCGACTGCGTCCTTTGAAGTGGAGGGAAAGTGCAGATTACATTCGTCATCGCTTGCAGGTGGTTAGCGCTGAAGGGTTTGAAATCACTGGTCCTGCCTGCCTTGTTGCACATCGTTACGCGCGTGGCGTGCCACGTCGTCTCAATCAGATCTGTGATCGTGCCTTGCTGGCAGCCTATGCCTCGTACAACAAGCGGGTTGATGCCAGGCTTATGCGACGTGCCGCACATGAAGTTGTCGGTCCGTCGTTGGTCTAGGTTACAGAGTTTAATGATTGTCTTATGAGTATCATCCACGACACACTCAATCGCCTTGAGAATGAGAATCCCGATGTGGCAGGCGGGCCAAGTAGGCCTCCAGGACTAAGCCGTCAGTCAAACGACATAAGTCTTTCGCCAAACAAGCTGACAATCGCGGTACTGACCTTATTTGTTGGGACCGGGGTATTGGCCTTGCAATGGGATGGTTTTCAGGATGATGTATCAAGACCATTATCGGTAGAGGTTGAGGTTTTACCCGCTATAAATGCGAGTCAATTACTGGCATCTAACGAAGTATCACAGGCGGGTGAAGGGTTGCCGGAACCAAAACCGGAACCAAAGCCGGAACCAAAGCCGGAACCAAAGCCGGAACCAAAGCCGGAACCAAAGCCGGAACCAAAGCCGGAACCAAAGCCGGAACCAAAGCCG
>Ga0316207_10004382_pt1 | contig 12305 bp, 7 predicted proteins | sample 6weekpyrite_MG_FD_204943 | JGI IMG/M metagenome (GOLD analysis project Ga0316207, IMG submission 204943) | Microbial mat bacterial communities from mineral coupon in-situ incubated in ocean water Damariscotta River, Maine, United States -... | ecosystem: Environmental > Aquatic > Marine >... | reverse complement strand
TCTTCTATTCCTTGAAACGCTTCCATTAAATCCATTTTGCACTCCTCAGCAATAACTTGAGTGCAATTTCTACTAAAATAATTTACATTTGTCTAATATATCTCTGATTTATATGCGATTGCCCTGGGAGGTGTGGTCTTATTTTCAATGCTTTAACTAACGTAATCACAAAGTACATATAATTATAAAATGGTTTCATTTTCAAAAGCTCAACTGAGCTTAACATAATCGTTTTCCGTTGATGGTTAGTATGTTTGACGTCTGTTTTCGTATTTTTATTGAAGAGAAATCGTTTTTCAAAATGATATATTTTTTAAATAGTGCCCGTCCGAAAACGCCATAACCGTTTGAAAAATTACTAAATTAACAATTGCTATCCACAATGAAAAAAGTTAAATATCTGCAAGATAAATTCATAAAATTGCAAAAAAGTACAACTTTCCCATTCAAATGACTCAAACTTCGCGAGAAAAACTAATGAGAATTGTTGAAACATCACAATTGCATTTAGGCCAAGTTGATATGTCAGAGATTAAATTTAACCCCCGTTCACGTGACGATATACCGGAAGTTTTAAAAGGACTGCAATACATTTATATAACGGAAAATATACAAGAACGCATCTTTGCATTATTGGAATTTTCATTACCAAAAGATATAAACCAAGTCATCCGATCCATTAGTCGGGTGTTGTGACTCATTTGTCGTCGAAACAGACGTTCATTATCCAGCGAACATATATTATTATAACATTAAGCAACTAAAAATATTATTTTGCAAAATTCAAAACGCACGTCAATCTAATTCACAAGATCTAGAAAAATAATAAAAACGACTAGAAGAAATACATCAGCTATATTGAGATTATCTAACCACATGGAATGGGTGGTTTCCGCATACTCGTTAATTGCTGCTGCATCACTCAATCGCCTGCATCCATGCAGTTGTGCTCACGCCTCTTACCAAAAGACAGTGTGGGCAAAGCTAAGATTTTTCACAAGTACTCTGAAAACAATATGACGCGAAGGGATGCGCTGATGCAGCGATTACAGGATGTAAGAGAGCTATTTTGCACCATCAATTAGCTTTCAACTTTTAATGAAAAGAGCTTGCATTTGGTGGCGAGTTTTTTTTAATTCATCATCAAAACAAAGTACTAATATTCAAGCCTATTCCTTTTGCAGAGATTGTTTGGTTAAAATTTTCAGGTGTGTATTTAAAGTTACTGAATCGAATGCCAATTATAAGTGGTTTGTAAGGCGTAAATTCGTATTGAATAATCCATCCCAACGCATTTTTTTATTTAATACTCTGATTACAATTATTTGATAGCTTGCACTCATATCGAGTTCTCACGTGATACGATGGTCCGGCTCCAAGTCGATGTTTTCCAGCTACGGCAAAAGGTAAAACTTCTAATGGAATGCGGGTGAATTTCACGTCGCCACTTTGAGCGGTTGCAGCATCTACTTTATAACCTGCGTTTGTTTTTACTAGTAGACCTTTTTTTAAGATATGCTCAAATCCAAGATATAAATGAAATCCTTGGTTTGATCTAACATTTTTCGAATTCCCTCTTTGGTAATTCAGTTTTGCCAATCTTTCACCGCCAAAGTCAAAACCTAAACCAATAAGGAAAATGGATTTATTCGCGTATGTGTTTGTCATCCAGCAAAAGGAAGAGAAAAAAGAAATGAATATAATCGTTTTAGTGATACGCATTTTGTTGCCTTTTATGATTTTTATTAATTAATTGTAATGTTGTAATTGTAACCTAAACGATGTTTGTTTAAGAGCGCTTTTTTCAATTATTGACCGCATTCCTTTCGATGTTATGATAATTTTGTTGCATGACATCTTGCCAAGCTATTCTGAATAGAATATTCTGTTTGTCACTGAATTCATAAATAAAATAAATGATTATCCACATGGGGTTAACCGGGGTTGATTTTACCAGAAAGGTGAAAGAACAAGGCCTGGGTGCTTCTGTCTAGTATTTCCACTTCCTCAGGTTTTTTTCGATTTTTATTGGACAAAATAGACGCATATTGATGTTCAAAAACTCATTTTAAGGCGATAACAACTTATCTAAAGGGAGTTACGAAATGGATGGCATCGTTAAGACACTCACTCGCTTCGTCAAATTTTCAAAAAGACACCGAATTGATCGTGGCATTGTTAACGCGCTTCCTTATGGTAACGTGATTGATTTAATATTAAATGGTGGTAGTGTCGATGACGCAATTGAAAATTTAAGACGGGAGAACGCTGAAAAACAAAAAGAAATGTTAGACTTGCTAGAAAAAATAATTCGCGAAAATAAGCCTCAACCTGATGACATTCTTGTTATTGGAAGTGGCAATGTAGAAAATATTCTAACGGCCACAAATGATATTGTTGTGGCGGAAAAGCACACCGTAGAAAGATCTGTATCACATGGTGGTAGCGGAACTAATTACGCGCTTCGTTTACTCGCTGCGGGACATGATGCATACCCTATATTATCTATTGGCGATGACCAATATGGGCAAGAAATCATATCCAGAATTGTACAACAGGCAAAAATGGATGGTGCCAGCCTGGGTGTTCTTGATTTCCTCAATGTAGATAAATATTTGTCAACCGAAATGTCCACACCCAGTACAACAATTGTTGTTAGCCCGAATGAACGCAAGATGTATTCTGAAAAACCGAGTGGTTTAGCCAGTTTTAAGAAATACATGGAAAAACAAATTGATCGTTTTCAAAAAATTATCGAAGGTTATCCATCCGTTGTGATGATAGGACACATTTTTGCTGATAGTGGCGAATATGAAAATATTGATAAAGGTGAATGTACAATTTCGTTGTTAACCCGTTACAAATCTCGTTCAACAATCTGCACAAATTTCGGTTACAGCCAGTTAAAACATGGTTCCAAATTTTGGGAGCAACATCTACCTTGTATCGACATTTTTCAACTTAATATAATGGAAGCAAAATTATTTTTCTCCGATGACGATACCGTTCTCAATTTAGTCGACATGATGAATTGGTTTACGGACAGAAATATTAATGCAGTTATAACATTAGACAAGTTTGGCGCAGTGGCAACACATTCAGATATTAGTAAGTGCGCAATAATCGGCTGGCCAATCATAGATCGAAATGAAGTTGTTGATGCAACCGGTGCTGGGGATGCGTTTGCCTCGGCGATTTTGTCCATCATCAGTTCTGCTCCACGTAACAGGCAGAATAAATTAGTAAAAATCGATGAGGAATTATTTAGAAAAGCCATAAAAGAAGGGCGAATTTGGTCAGCAGAGGCCTGCATGCATTTCGGCGCATCAACTATGCTCCCTAACAAATCAGACATCATAGAATTCAGTAATGCAAATAAAGCAAGCTTACCGTTAGCGTGCAATCCGATTAGTGGTTGTGAGGATATTCTCAAGTTAATAGACATTGCTTTTTCTGAACAAGTAAATGTTACGAAAAAAAATCAGAAAAATGTTACAGCGAGTAAGGGAAGTTTGACCGCAAGTTGAATCATGGAGAATTGGCGGCGGGAGGATTATATGTCCGTAGGGTTATGGGTTTAGGTGTTTTTAATGTGCCAAAAGATATAGGGGTCAAAAATAAATAGGGGTCAAGAATATTACATAATGACTATGCGCTTGACGTCAGAATTCCCCTATATTGATATAGTGAATGTAATGAAAAGCAAAGAAATAAAGGTGAAATCGATTCACTTATCGGATGGAAAAACTGCTAACGGAATTAAGGATGTTGACGAAAATATTGCCCTAACAGATCAATCGAGTGGAATAATTTCAAAGGATAGGGAAAAAATTTCTCTTGAACGTTTGTATTAATACTTTCCTCTATTTAAAAAAGGCTTGGTATATGGTCTTTAAGCTATCTAAATTAATTTCTGTGAAACAACTTCATGGAAAATACCAGTCAGTGCGCCAAGTGAAGTTGGTAACAAATAGTCAGTACCGCATTGTTGTGACTCCCGCGAAGCAAACGTTAAAAAATTATGTTTGTCCTGATATTTGCTTTGTGAAAGTGTTGATACGTTATGCTGTTTCAACTAGCGGAGAAAATATTATAGTACTAGTTCGTCAACAATCCGTAATATAACTAGGTACATAATTTGTATAAAACGATCAGCTAATTCTGATCGTTTTATACATCCAAATATTGATATTATAAAATAATAGATTCCAGATAAACTGGTATTCTACATATCGGAGTCAATTTCGGACATCACCTACTGCAATATGCTCGAACATCGATTACCCCATACCCATATTGTTCCGCTATTTCTAGACCTTTGACACTGTCGCCTAGTTTGCATTTAAGGTAGGGGTCATCTTGTCCATTAAAGTTTGTTGCCAACCAGTTAGCCCAATAGTAAGAGCTAAAACGACCTAAGGAAGCAATATTAACAATTCCGTAACCACCTTGTGTGTTTGTTGCAATTCCAGGAATATTGCGATTGTAGTTATAACTCAATGTTTTTCCATTTGGGTTGCCTGTTGCCCAACGAGAGTCTGTTCCGTTACAAATAAGTCGAACATCTACAATCCCATATCCTCCCTGCTCTTTGGCTTGTAAGCCTGTGGCATGTCCAGAAGGGCAAGAAATGTAAAGTTTTCTACTGGCATTAGGATTATTGTTGGACCATTTAGTCCAATAAGCGCCACCATTTATGTGAAAGGTACGTACGAAAGTACTACCATTTATTTGCCATCTAACAGTTTTATTCCCCGAACTAGCGTATCTCAGTTTTACAGTTACATTCCGCGAAGGCCAACTTGGTGTGATTGAAACTAATTGCGAATCATCCCCTCCAGGTCGGAACATGCAACTCGAATAACTAGTTGAGCAGGTCAACGTAACATTTAAATCAGAAACACTCTCAGTGAATTTTGGTGCTGCTAGTGCTAAGGCTGGCATTAGCGAAAATAAAATGGAAAGAAGAAGTTTTTTTCTCAAAATCATAATAATTAATTCCTTTAGGTTTTTCGACATAATTGTTTTATTAATAACTAAATGTTTAATACATTTTTCCGGTCATATAAATTAAAATCATATTTCCAGGAAAAATATTTTCAAGATGTCCATATCTATCGCATTTCTATTACCTCCTAAAGTTGTGTAACGTAGTACACGAATAGTCAAAACCACCGACATCATGTCAGGGGCGGCGTTTTTCCGGTGACGATTTCGTCCTCCTCCCAGAAATCCTAAACTCCCTTTTGAATTCATTGTGAATACCTAATTCAGCCACAAATATTTGGTATGTAGCATTGGTATCTGTCGAAATTATCATAGACTCTTTTCTAATTAAGGCTCTTTGTCTTCACAAACTAATTTTTACTCGAACTCATTATTTGAAAAATATGTTAATGGTCTCGACGAAGCGCTAATAATATTAGTTTGTGCGAATACACTATTCGACAAAATTTGTATTGCCAGAAACAAACACAAGATATTGCGTGGAAGCGTAAACATATATGTGCTTTCGTAATTTAAAGTTAAAAAATAATATTTCATTATTATCTATTCTTTTGATCTTCTTAGTTATTAGATGGATTGTTTAACTCAAATTATCTTCACGATACTAAAACCCAAAATATTTCAGGAAAAAGATAATTGTAAATAATGAAAAGGTCATTGATTGAAACTTTTTCAATAAAGTGATTTTTTATCTTTAAGTATTGCTCATATTATTTAATGAATGAAATCGAGTCTATCTCAATAGTTGTTTTGAAAATGACTTCACTTTGTCCTTTTTCTCTTTATGAATAATCATATTTAATATACGACGGAGAGTTTTTGAAATTTTGAAAATATATTTATATTTTAAAAAACTCTAAATTAGAATTTGAAGCATATGTTCCTAAAAAAATCCATTCGGATATATTCTTAAGACGGAATGTGTTTAATATTTTGAAAAAAATATGAGTTTAATACAGATATTAGAAAAAAAGCGGATAGGGTAAGATTAACTAATGCTTTTTTCCTTGAATTATTTCGAAACGTTTGTGTTAATATAAATGTTGATCAAGTCGATATAATACAAGCTCAATTGTAGGGGGAAGATTTTGATACATACTTTTTAGAACTACAGAGGCGTGAAAGTGTGATATGAATGACAAGTTCGTCAACTTAAATAAATAATTATTTTTCGATTTTGATTCTCTAGTTCCACCGGGAAAGCTAGTACGTTATAGGGATATTTACGATTCGAGTTGACAAAATAAGGAGAAACATATATTGGGAAATATTCGAAATCATTTTCACGTGTTGTGGAAATGAATCAGTATGCCTTATTGATAAGCTTCCTTTCAAGTCGAAATATAATTCACCATCCAATTAGATTCTTGTTCGTTTTCTTCTGTTCTTACAGTAAAAACTACTATTCAGCTATGAATATTTGGTGCTTCTACGGCAATTGAATACATTTGGAAACTTGCTAACATGTGCTTTAAATTTCCCATTCCCTACTTCCAACCAGTCATGCAAACAACGACTTATGCCACCTAGTATTAAAGCTCCTCTATTCGTCCATACCCCACATCTCTGCCCACAACAAATATATTCCCGTAGCGTTATAAAATTAGGCCTTACAGCACACCATTTGAATTCCACAACAGCGTTAATATTCCTTGCAACAGTTCGGCTATTACCCGTCATTTTGCCTTGATGTGTAACTAAAATGATGCAAGTTAACGCCTAATTTTATAGCGCTACGGGCATATATCGCTCGCACTAAACACCCATTTTCAGTAAAATGTTGCCTCACGCAATTTATTGCTGGTTTAAATTTATACTCTTCAATGTGAGAATCGCAATTCGCTAAAGTAAATACTTGAACTAATTGTGAAGCAGGTTACACGTGAATATTTTCAAATAATTCTAAACTTGCAATCTAGTTCAAAATAAAAATAACGTGTAAAAACACTAATAAACAATCTGGGATTACAAATTAATTATGAATAAGGGAAATTTTCCTACGCTGTGTAAAAAGAACATTGTTAGCAGCATAACAATTTTATTTATATTTTCTTTCAGCCAATTAATTATTGCGGCAGAAAACATTGAATTATCCGTTGAAATCACTGCGCCATCTAACACCCCGGAATTTGGCCTAGCATCTGCACTTGAAATGTTTTGTCCGTCTATTTCCGACGCGCAAGCAGATGATGAGAATAATCTTAATGCGGTATGTAATTTCTATCTCGATACAACACAAGGTACGCCCGAACAAAAAAACCAAATTGCAACGGAGTTAAGTGCAAAAAACGCGTCGTCCAATAATACAGGTATTGCTCGGCCAGCTTTCTCCAGTGGGCTAAGTGGAGTAAGTAATCGATTGGCTGTGTTACGAAAAGGAACAAAAGCAGTTAGTAAAAGTCGATTTTCTTATCTATCAAACACCAAGCCATTTTTAAACAATCTCAATACCGCCGAAGACACTCCAGGCGGCTTCTTATCCAATCGATTGAGTGCCTATGCGAATCTGTCAAATGCGTCTGGTTCCTATATTGAAACAGATACCGAAGCAGGATTTGATGACGGCAACAAAGGCGTATTGCTAGGCATAGATTATCGTTTGCGTGCAGCAACGTTTGTTGGAATCGCATCCAATTACACCACAAGCCAGTTGGACTTAAACGATCCTGGCAGTGAAATTAGTGCAAACCAATATCAGCTGTTGGCGTACGGGTCTCATTTCCTCATTGACAATTGGTATCTTCAACTCGCTGTACAAGGCGCAAAACAAAACATCGACATGACACGTGCCATCAACTTACAACTTAATACACCCGTGAACGCAATCGCCAGTGCAGACACCTCAGGCAGTCAAATTGGTTTTAATTTAGGCACAGGCTATGATCAACACCTTAGCCATGGATATAACGCTGGAATTGTTGCTTCGATAAATTATTTATCCTCCACTATCGACGCCTACAATGAAAATGGTGCGCCGGGTTTTAATCTTAATGTGAATGAGCAAAAAATCACGAGCTTAACTTCTGAGTTAAAAACCCAAATATCTGCGAATTATTCCTTTTCCTGGGGTATTCTTTTTCCACAGTTAACTGCCGCATGGGTTCATGAATTTGAACAATCGGGTGATACAATCACCGCCAGGTTTTTATCCGACCCCAGTAGCACACCGTTTTCTTTCACCACACAAAAAGCAGATCCGAATTTTTTCGTATTTGGTGCAAATATTCAAACCTTGTTTACCCGCGGTCGATCGGCCTTTATCAGTTTCAGTTCCATTCAAAAGCTAAGAGATCGTAAGCAGTGGGCAGGGATGATCGGGTATCGCATGGAATTTTAGTAGCCACAAAAAAATAACACCGTTAACAATTGTCAGAAAATAATGGAAAAATGCATGAGCAAATTGAACAAAAGAAATAGTAAGAAATTGAAGAGGAATAATTTTTTCCTGTTACTCACATCCTTAGCCATATTGTTAAGTGGTTGTGCACAAGAGTTAACACCGCAAAAATCCGGACCGGGTTTATTAATCCTCTCCGAGCCCACTGTCCCCTTAAAAAAACCGGGTAGTCGGGCAATTACCCAAGCCAGCATCAGTGAAGCCATACCCGAACTCACCAGTTTAAAAATTGAATTGATGGATGGATCTGACAACGTACTCAATGAAATGGAGTTACTCAATTTATCAGAAGCACTACAACTGGAAGTCACCCCAGGGGAAAAACTCACACTAAATGGAATTGCCTACGCCGATGAAGAAACACTTTACAATGGGAATGTAGAGATCGAACCCTTTGCCGAGGGTGAATCCCGCAATATATCCATTACCTTAACACCGACAGTTAGTTTGGGATTAAGCATACCCGAAAGCAATCAAAACCCTGATAATCCTAGTGAGTCGGCTAAATTGCCCGTCGGTAAATCACAAACATTAAAAATCGACAACATGCTCGATGGTTTAATTGACAATACCGTTGTATGGTATGTCAATGGAATAGAAGGCGGCAACGAAACCGTCGGCACCATTAACGCAGAAGGAGTCTACACGCCACCAGAACAATTGCCAGAAAGCCCCGAAGTCATCATTAAGGCTACACCACAAAAAGCGCCTTCATTTGGGACTGAAGTAAAAATTGTATTAGAAGAAGAAACACCCCCTGAACCAACGATTGAACAAATTCAGTTCCGCGAATCTAATGGCTCAATGTTAGTCGATCAAACACAACAATTGAGTTTGGAGACATTACTTTCAGATCAAAGTGTAGCGGATATTCCCGATTCCGAAACCATTTCATGGGTTAGTAGTAATGAAGACGTTTTGACAATAGACGAAAACGGTTTAATAACAACCCTAAAAACCGGTAATTCAACCATTACCGCGACAGTGTTGGAAAAATCTACTGACATAACAATAACAGTATCCGAGCCACAAGAAAATCAGCCAACCCTAACCGCTATTCAAATAAATAACCCACCCAGTAATTTAATTCTCGACGCGACCGTACAATTACAATTAAACGCGTTATACGATGACAACACATCTATTGATATTACCCAAACCGAGACAATTACCTGGTCAAGTAATGATGAACAAGTATTGGAAGTGAGTACGACAGGTTTTGTCACAACAAAAGCAACAGGTGCTGCGGATATTACTGTTAACGCCTTAGGTGTAGAAACAAAAATAACCGTTAATGTTAGCAACCCGGTTAATCGTATAGCATTAAACAATCCACCAACCAATTTGATTGTGAATGATATCCTACAATTACGTTTGGATGCGATTTATGAAAACGGTGTTACAAATGAAATCACCGATACATCTACTATTAACTGGGTTAGTAGCAAACCAGATATTCTAGAAGTAAGCTTGACAGGCCAAATAACCGCAAAACAAAATGGTGAAGTCGACATTAACGTGGAAGCGCTAGGGAAACAAGCAAGCATTCACATAACCATTTCCAATCCAGTTCTCAGCTTAATTCAATTAAATGATCCGCCAACACACCTAGAAGTGGATGAGACATACCAACTACATTTGAATGCAGTTTATGAAAATAATGAAATAGTAGATATTACAAATACTGAAACAATTAACTGGTCAAGCAGCAACGAGCAAGTGTTAATAGTTAACCCACAAGGGCTGCTGACTGCATTATCCCCTGGCACAATTACGCTAAAAGCAAATTCATTAAACAATGAAACCAGTACTGAAATTATTGTAAACAACCCACCATCACCGATAACGGATACCGATGGTGATGGCTTAAGTGATGAGGACGAGACAGAAATCTATAAGACTTTACCCAATAATCCGGATAGTGATGGGGATACCTTTTATGATGGTCATGAAATAGCTGCAGGTACCGACCCAAGTGATGTGAATAATTTTCCTTCGGGAACCGTCATTGAAAAAGATTTAGATGTTTTTGCTGGGGTAAACCAAGTTAAGTGGCAGCTTGAGAATGCGCCTTATTTGTTAGAGCAGTCAATTACCATCCCTGATGGAAAATTCTTAACAATTGAACCAGGTGTGGTTGTGAAAGCGAATAGTGTAGCAATCAACGTTTCAGCGGGTGGTACATTATTGGCAAACGGTGGACTAGGCAAAAACAATAAAGTGATTTTTACATCAATAAAAGATGATTCCATTAATGGTGATAGTAATGATGATGGTATTACGACTGTTGCTGAATTCGGGGATTGGAATAACATTAATTATTTCAAAGGCGGCTTAGGATCGATTCAACATGTTGAGATAAGATATGCTGGTGCAGGTGGTAATGGCAGTATTAAGATTTCCAGTTCAACGGTAACATTAGACGATGTTACGATTGATCAATCGAGCGGTCATGGCTTAAGAATTGTGAATGCTTCACCCAGTATAGATAATGTGACCATATCAAACGCACGATCATACGGGATATATCTTTCCAATAACGCAAATGTGGACCTATTCCCAATATTCTCTAACATTACGATAACCGACTCAGGGAATAGAGGCCTTTATATCTCTAATTCTGACGAGTCTGCTATCGTCTCGCCGACGTTCACTGATCTGCAAATTATTAACCCAGGGCACCACGGAATTCATATCAGAAACACAAGAGATACAGCGACATTATCCCCCATTTTTAACGTGAGTAATATCAACGTAAATCGAATTGAAGACGTGCCAAACAATTACGCCGTAATTGAAGTCGAAGGAGTTGGAGCAAATCCGATAATTAGTGATTTTGTTGTCGATGGTGGCAAATACGGTTTAAGTCTTAACGATGGTGCACAAGGCAGTTATAACAATATCGAATCAAACAATGCCGCGACGGCTGGAGTGTATTTATCGAACAATAGTGAGCCCAGTGTTTTTACTGGAATCAAAGTAGATTACAGCCCCATACCATTAGCCTTAAATGGCCAGTTATTTCCTGTGACGGATGTATTAGCCGGGTTGAGTTATGGCCCCAATACTTCAAGCCAATATATCACCCTATCGGGGACGTTACGTAGCGGCGAACATATCCTCTCGTCGGATCCCTTAAAAAATGACAAGAGCATTTGGTTAGTCGAAGGGCTTACTATCGAAGCCGGTGTAACGCTCAGTATTACTCCGGGCACGGTTGTGAAATTTAATTCCAGTATCGTGGTACGAGATAGAGGGACATTCAATATTATTGGGGAAGAAAATAATCCGATTATTTTAACATCCTTTAAAGATGATAGCGTGGGAGGCGATAGCAATGGTGATGAGAACAGCACGACTGCAGCACCGGGGGATTGGAATAACATTAATTATTTCAAAGGCGGCTTAGGGTCGATTCGACATGTTGAGTTAAGATATGCTGGTTCAGGTGGTAATGGAAGTATTCATATTTCCAGTGCAACGGTAACATTAGACAATGTTACGATTGATCAATCGAGTAGTCATGGCTTAAGAATTGTGAATGCTTCACCCAGTATAGATAACGTGACCATATCAAATGCACGATCGTACGGGATATATCTTTCCAATAACGAAAATGTGGACCTATCCCCAACATTCACTAACATCACGATAACCGACTCAGGGAATACAGGTCTTTATATCTTTAATTCTGATGAGTTTGCTATCGTCTCGCCGACGTTCACTGATCTGCAAATTTTTAACCCAGGGCGCCACGGAATTTATATCAGAAACACAAGAGATACAGCGAACTTATCTCCCACTTTTAACGTGAGTAATATCAACGTAAATCGGATTGAAGGCATACCGAATAATTCCGCCGCAATTGCCGTTCATGGGATTGGTGCAAATCCAACTATTA
>Ga0316207_10004381_pt1 | contig 12308 bp, 9 predicted proteins | sample 6weekpyrite_MG_FD_204943 | JGI IMG/M metagenome (GOLD analysis project Ga0316207, IMG submission 204943) | Microbial mat bacterial communities from mineral coupon in-situ incubated in ocean water Damariscotta River, Maine, United States -... | ecosystem: Environmental > Aquatic > Marine >... | reverse complement strand
CAGGGTTTATTGGCATGCATGTTTGCGAAGCATTGCTTGCGCGCGGCAACAAAGTTGTCGGCATTGACAATCTCAATGCTTATTATGACCCAGCTCTAAAAAAAGCACGGCTTGGCACCTTAACCAATTCGGCTTTCTCCTTCCGTCTTTGCGATTTCTCAAATGTCGATGACCTAAAGACAGCAACCAAGGATACAGCTTTCAAGGCTGTAATCCATTTGGGAGCACAGGCCGGCGTACGCTATTCCATCGAAAATCCCGAAGCCTATATACAGTCCAATCTAGTTGGCCACGCTAATATTTTGGAACTCTGTCGCCACAGCGATACGCTTGAACATCTTGTTTATGCCAGCAGCAGTAGCGTCTATGGCGGCAACACAAAAATGCCCTTCAGCACAGATGACGCTGTCGACACGCCCGCATCACTTTATGCCGCGACAAAACGTTCTGGTGAGCTTCTAAGCCAAAGCTATGCGCACCTTTATGGCCTCCCACAAACAGGCCTGCGGTTCTTTACCGTCTACGGCCCTTGGGGACGCCCTGACATGGCTTTGTGGCTTTTCACCGAAGCAATCCTGAGCGGGAAACCAATCCGCGTCTTCAACAATGGCGACATGGCACGCGACTTCACTTACATCGACGATATCGTGGCGGGCGTTTTAAATGTGCTCGATGGTCCGCCAACGAGCGGCGAGATCAATGCCTTTAGCAACCCGGCACCCCATAAAATATACAACATCGGCAACAACAAACCGGAACCACTCATGCAGATGATTGAAGTCCTCGAAAATGCACTGGGCATTAAGGCCGAACGTCTATTTGAACCGATGCAGCCAGGCGATGTGAAAAAAACCTACGCCGACACGGGCCCACTTGAAACGGATTTTGGCTTTAGAGCTAGCACGTCCATCAATGTTGGCATTCCCAAATTTGTCAATTGGTACCGCAGCTTTTACGGCGTTTAACCCACCAGCAATCGATCTGCAAAAAACCACCAATCAGGGCGAATCACTCGTAACTTTCTTTGAGCAGCAAGCGCTTCGGCTTCTGTATCAAACAGCGCAAAACACGTAGCCCCACTGCCCGACATACGCACAAAACGTGCATTCCGGAGCTTGCTGAGCTCCTGCAGTACGTCGGAAACAACAGGACATAGCTGACAGGCTGCACTTTCAAGATCATTTGACGTTTTGGAGGCGATCCACTCTAGCTGGATGCTTCCTTCCGAAATCTCCCATTTTTCAATAGAGCCCGTATAACCTCCTCCGAGGCAGTGAAATGCCTCGAAAACCGCAGGCGTTGCTACCGCTGCACGTGGGTTAGCCAACAAAACACCGTATGAAGACGCTAGCACTGTTTTTTCTACAAGTTCGCCAATTCCAGCAACACGCAGGGGTGCACGGTATAGGCATGCAGGCACGTCAGCACCCAGCGTCAAACCAACTTCGGCCAGAGATTCGATCGAGAGGCCTAGACGCCAAAGTTCATTGAGCGCGAGCAAAGTGGCTGCGGCGTCTGCCGATCCCCCGCCAATGCCGGCCGCGATGGGCAAATTCTTTTGCAGGTGTATATGAGCACCTTTCGCAGCCTCGCCATGAGATTGCAGCGCCCGTGCAGCTTTAAGCACAAGGTTGTCGTCATTTTCGCAGTCGGCACGAAGCATTTCGGCAAACGGACCGGCAACGTCTATAGAGAGCCCCCTAGCTGGTCGCACCGTTATTTCATCGCCCTTTTCGGTAAACGCAAAAAGGCTTTCCAAAAGGTGATAGCCATCCGCACGCCGGCCCACAATATGCAAAAACAAATTTAGCTTTGCCGGTGCGGTCCAGCTAATCGCTTCACTCACCTTTGTTTTTTTGGGAGCCATTACACTTAGGACGGCAACCGGATGCCGGTTTCAAGTTTCTGCAACAAAACTGCCCGCTCTTCACCTTCAGCTCCGCTATCCAAAGCGTGTTGCCACTGAAAACGCGCCTCAATCTTACGTTCCACTTGCCAGTAGGCATCACCAAGATGGGCGTTAATGGTCACGTCGTCGGGCTCCAAGCGAACCGCTTTTTCCAATATTTCCACCGATCCCTCATAGTCGCCGGTAAGATAATAAACCCACCCAAGGCTGTCGGTGATAAATCCATCATTTGGACGCGCTTTTGCAGCCATCTCAATCATGCCTTTGGCTTTCTCAATATGCTGCCCTTTTTCTATCCAGCTATAACCAAGATAATTTAAGACAATAGGCTGGCCTGGGCTGGCTTCGAGAGCCTTTTCTAGATCTTTTTCAGCCTTAGACCAATTTCCAAGCCCCTCATATGACATGGCGCGCGAAAAATAGATCGACCAGTCGTTTGCGCGAGGCGTCTTGATCAAGCTAATCGCCTGATCATAAATACGAATACTTTCGGTAAAGCCGTCGCGGCGCTGGATGATGTTGGCAAGGCTAAGCAAGGTGCCAACATCTTTTGGCATCTTCCTTAGCCTATTTCGGATCAATTCCTCTGCAAGCTCTGGTCTACCGCCCGCACTCAAAACATCAATGCGCCTTGCGTCAGCGATGCTACGCATCACGCTATTGACAGGCACGCTATTATAAGCTGCTGCTGCCGCGTCAGTTTTACCTTCTTGCTCAAGCAACTCACCCAGCAAAAAATAAATATCGCTAACTTCTGGCGTTAGATAAGACGCAAAACGAGCGTAGAGTATAGCTGCTTGCTTTGAGTTCCCCTGAGAAAACTCGGTTGCCAAACGAAAAAATACCATGCCTGCGGCACCATTTGGTGTCGCCGCCAATTGAGAGGGCCTATCACCTTTTGTAATCTGGCTGCCTTCCCTCAAAAGATAGCTATGATTTTTATAACGCCGTATTTGGCCCACCAAAAAAGTTCTGGCCTTTGCTTCTTCGCCCTTACGGTACAGCATATGCGCGTACGCAATAGCAGGCTGCAATGACACAGGCGGGTTAGCATCTGTTAACCTCACATATTCTACCTCTGCGTCGTCGTAGCGCTCCATATGGTCAAGAAAATATGCTGTGTGTTCTTCGGCGATCGATTTAAGCTGTTTATCCTTCAAGAGCGGGGATAGCGCCACTTTCGCCGCTTCAAAGTCACCATCTCCGGCATAACTCCAGGCGCGTAACAAAGGCGAAATGAGAAATCCAAAGCCAGAGAGGCTCGCGCCATCAAGTCGGGCTCGCACAGCAGACCAATTCCCGGCCTTATAGGCTTGCAGCACATACATCAAACGAACCAGATCATCGCCTTCTTCAAAGCCGTCCTTTGCAATCAATGCCGCAAGTTCAGCCGCTTTTTGCGTTCTGCCCCCGTAAAGCAATTGGTAAAAGGCCCGGTCAGCAACATATTTACTATCAGGGTCTGCTGCCAGCGCATCCAGAAAATAGTCCGCCGATTTCACGAACTGAGATTGATTTTGCGCTTGTGTCGCCGCAAGGAACGGTCCGTAAACACTGGACCTATCATCCTCAAGCTTGAATTCGCTGTGGAGAACAGAAGGAACAGGGGCGATGCCGTCTGAGACCGTCTTCGTTCCGCAGCTAGCAAGCGCCATGGACACAAAAATCGTCACTAACGCTTTCTTATTCATGAGGTCTCTTCATCAAACTACAAATCATCAATCAAGCCCAGCAACCAATCACATATTCGGATAATTCGGGCCGCCGCCGCCTTCTGGTACTACCCAGTTAATATTTTGCGAATAGTCTTTAATATCACATGTTTTGCAGTGAACACAGTTCTGTGCGTTGATCTGCAATCGTTTCTCGTCGCTCTCTTCACCGACAAATTCATAAACGCCAGCCGGACAGAATCGTTGCTCAGGGCCATTGTAATCCTTGAGATTCACGGACAGCGGGATGCTTGCATCCACCAATTTCAAATGGACTGGCTGGTCTTCTTCATGATTGGTATTTGAAAGAAAAACAGAAGAAAGCTTGTCGAAAGAAATTTTCCCGTCAGGCTTTGGATAATCAATCGGCTTGCATTCAGACGCTTTCTTCAACGAACTATGATCCACATGCGGATGTTTGAAGGTTGGCATAAGAAAGCCAAGCCCAAGCGTATTCATCCACATATCAAAGCCCGAGTATATTGTACCCCAGAAAATGCCAAATTTGGAAAGAGCCGGGCGAGCATTGCGTACTTTGTGAAGGTCTTTATGCATCCAGCTTTTGTTGAATGCCTCAGTGTAACCTGTCAGTTCAACCTCACCTTCCGAACCGGCTGCTACAGCTTCAAATGCGCTTTCAGCCGCCAGCATGCCTGATTTCATCGCTGTATGTGTGCCTTTAATCCGCGGCACATTCAAGAAACCTGCTGCACAGCCAATTAGTGCCCCGCCCGGGAAATATAATTTAGGCACAGACTGAAGTCCGCCTTCATTTATGGCACGAGCGCCGTAAGCAACCCGCCGTCCGCCCTCAAGAATTTTTTTAATCTCAGGGTGCGTCTTATAGCGCTGCATCTCGTCAAAAGGGGAAAGATGTGGATTGTCGTAGTCAAGGCCAACAACAAAACCGATCGCTACCTGATTATTTTCCTGATGGTAAATAAAACCACCGCCCACTGTATTGTCCAGTGGCCAACCCTGTGTGTGGATCACACGGCCCGGCACATGCTTTTCGGGCTCTATATCCCACAGCTCTTTGATGCCGATACCGTAGGTTTGGTGCTCGCAGTTTTCACGCAGCCCAAACTTACTTTCGAGGTCTTTCGACAACGACCCCCGGCAGCCTTCAGCAAAAAGCGTGTATTTAGCGTGCAATTCCATGCCCGGTTCATGCGACGCCTTTGGTTCACCATTTTCGCCGATCCCCATGTCTCCGGTGGCAACGCCTTTCACACGGCCGTCCTCATGATAGAGAATTTCCGCACCGGCAAAGCCAGGATATATTTCCACGCCCATTGCTTCAGCCTGTTCAGCCAACCAGCGACACAGATTACCAAGTGACAGTGTATACATGCCCTTATTGGACAAAAGTGGCGGCATGATGAAATGCGGCAATGCGGTTTTGCCTGTTTCAGATAAAACCCAATGCTGATTGTCAACAACTGGCGTATTGAGTGGCGCGCCTTTTTCTTTCCAATCAGGCAGGAGCTCGGTCAATGCTAGGGGGTCAATGACTGCACCAGATAGAATATGTGCGCCAATTTCAGACCCTTTTTCAATGACACAAACCATTAGTTCCTGGTCTTTTTCCTGTGCCATTTGCATCAGTCTGATTGCTGCCGACAGTCCTGAAGGACCGCCACCCACAATCACAACATCAAATTCCATGGATTCGCGTTCCATGTGCCACTCCTTGTACAAATTACCGCCCGCTTGACGCAGTACTGACAGCCTGCTGCGGGAAATTTCACGACCTATCTAGGGGTCACGCATGGTCCTAACGTGGACCGGCTCAACAAGCTTTCAAGTGTTATGCCTTCGCAGGCGGAAAAGGTCAAACAGTTGAACGGTTTCAACGCCATTTGGCCGTAGCGACAACTCGCTGGCGAAGAAAAATTTATTTTTTGACTGCATTTGGTAACTTTCAGCCGTTATATTGGTCATACCTTTAGATTGGACCGAATGAATGGCACTGGAAACGCAGGAAAATATTGACCCAGCAGCGCTTCTCGCGTGGCACATAGCCTCGGGCGCCGATGAAGCAATTGACTGTGAGCCAATAGACCGTTTCTCTGCTGCCGCTCCTGCGCCTGTTGCTGTCGCCAATGTGGCAGATGCGGCGCCTCAGGTGACGCCAACCGGGCCAACACCTGTTGCCGTCCGCCCTGCACAGCCTACGAGCGGTGCCGGTGTCGACGAAGCGACAAAAATCGCAGCAGCATGCAATACTGTTGACGACCTAAAGGCCGCACTAGAAGCCTTTGATGGCGGTTTGCTGAAGCGCTCTGCCAAAAACACCGTCTTTGCCGATGGCGCGGTCGGTGCGCCTTTGATGGCTTTCAGTGATGTGCCAGCAAGCGAAGATGATCAAAGCGGCAAGCCATTTTCCGGCCCTGCCGGACAATTGCTCGATAAAATGCTTGCTGCCATTGGGCTAAATCGCGGCGAGAACGCCTATCTTTCAACAGTCGTACCCTGGCGCCCACTCGGCAACAGTAAGCCAGACACTAGCCTGCTGGCTGTGTGCAAACCCTTCGTAGCCCGCCACATTGAACTGGCAAAGCCGAAAGTGGTTTTGGGGCTAGGCGGCACGCTAAGCAAAGCCTTACTGGGCACTCAGGATAGCATCTCGCGTCAACGTGGACGGTGGCAGGACTTCGAGACGGGCGGTCAAACATTCGCCCTAATCGCCACGTATCACCCCAATTATTTATTGAGCCAACCCCACCAAAAGGGCAATACATGGCGTGACCTTCTGGCGGTGAAGGAGAAATTAGTATCTTAGTGCGTATCACATTGGCCGTGTTTCTTTTGGCCACCTATTTAACTCTTGTCCCGGATGTTGCTCACAGTACAGACGGAAGCAGTTCTGTTATTCCGACAGTCTTGTCCAAAAAGGATATCGCCCGGTATCAACGCATTTTTGAACTGCAAGATCAGGGGCGATGGAAGCAGGCCGACAAATTGATCAAGCAGCTTGATGACCGCATTCTTATGGGCCATCTACAATTTCAGCGCTATATGCACCCCAAAGCCTACCGTAGTCGCTACAGCGAACTGGCTGCATGGCTTAAGCGCTATGCAGACCACCCAAGCGCCTGGCGCGTATACCGATTGGCGCGCAAGCGGCAGGGGAAAGCTCGTGCGCCAAGACGACCAATGGATACACGTTATCCTGGTGTAACCGGTCAATCAGGCGCACCCAAACCGCCGCTGCCGCGTAGAAGCCGGTTAGAACGCAAAGCTGTGCGCACCTTTTTTGCAAACGTGCGCCGGTATGTGCGGCGCGGATTGCCAGAACGCGCCGAAAAGCGATATTGGGCGATGGAAAAAAGAGGCCTGCTCGTGCCGCATGAAAAGGCGGAAGGACTGGAGCGTGTTGCCGCAAGCTATTATTATAACGGCAATGATTTCAAGGCCTTAAAGCTAGCGACGCTCGCCACCAATTTGGCCCGGGAATTAGAGCCCACGAACGACTGGATCGCCGGGTTGGCAAATTGGCGATTGGGCAATGTTGAAACAGCACACAAGCACTTTAAATATTTGGGCGAAAGCGAACGTGCCAGCGACTGGCTCATCGCCGCCGGAAACTTTTGGGCAAGCCGCACAGCCTTCAGGATGGGCGACAGTTACGGCGCAACGCAGCATCTGGCTACAGCAAGCCAACTGGACGAAACCTTTTACGGACTACTGGCTGGCAGGCAACTTGGCATAGAACCCAACATTGATTGGTCTGTGCCAAGGCTGGAAAAGCCTGCCATGGCGAGGCTTTTGAAACATCCGGCCACACGCCGGGCAATCGCGCTCACCGAAATCAGCCGCGATGATGTGGCGGACGAAGAACTGCGCCTCCTATGGGGCCGGAAAGGCACCGCCGTTCAGGATGACCTGCTGGCCCTTTCCGCTACGCTGAACTTGCCCGCAATCCAAATACGGCTTAGCCGGGCGGGCGGCACGGGCACGCCAGCCCCCACTGCAACGCGTTACCCCTTGCCAGACTGGATTCCCGCAGGAGGCTATAAAGTTGACCGCGCAATGATTTTTGCCATGGTCCGCAAGGAAAGTGATTTCCGCAGCCGCGCCAAAAGCCGCGTCGGCGCTGGCGGTTTGATGCAGGTTATGCCAGCCACCGCGCGCTGGATCACAAAAAAAGGCTCAATGCTCAGGAAAAACCGCCACCGGCTGTTTGAGCCAGAATTTAACATCGCGCTCGGGCAGCAATATATCGAACACTTGATGGACACCGAATATGTGGAAGGCAACATATTAATGGCGCTCGCCGCCTATAACGGTGGCCCCGGCAGCCTTGTGGAATGGCGCAAAGAGGTAGATTTTGGCCAGGACCCGCTCTTGTTCATCGAATCCATCGGCTTTTACGAGACCCGCAGCTATATTGAGCGGGTAATGGCTAATCTGTGGCTTTACCGCATGCGCTTGGGGCAGGATACGCCGAGCCTCGACGCGCTGGCCTCTGGTGCATGGCCCACACTTGAATATTTAGACACCGATGCAACGCCCGCAGCCCTGCGGCGCGCGGTAACACTTACCACCGGAAGGACCGCTACCAGTGCCGAAGATTAATGAGACCATCCCCTTTCAGCCAATAAACATTGCCGTTCTCACCATTTCCGATACCCGAACCTTTGCAGATGACCGCTCTGGCGACACACTCGCAGGTCGCGTAGAAGCTGCGGGCCACACCATTGCTGACCGCAAAATCGTAAAAGATGACAAACCCTCTATCACCAGCCAGCTGGAGGCGTGGATCGCAGACCCGGACATTGACGTGATTATCTCAACCGGAGGCACGGGCCTAACAGGCCGCGACATTACGCCGGAATGTTTTGAACCTCTTTACACCAAGGCCATTCCCGGCTTTGGTGAGCTGTTCCGGATGCTTTCATATGACCTGATTGGCACCAGCACAATCCAGAGCCGCGCCACTGGCGGCCTGGCGGGCACCACACTCATGTTCGCCCTGCCCGGCTCCACAGGCGCCGTTAAAGACGCTTGGGATAAAATCCTTGTCACCCAACTGGACGTACGTTTCCGCCCCTGCAATTTCATAGAAATGATGCCCCGATACGGTGAGAAATAACGCCGCCAGTTGCATTAGCAAGCGGACCTTGTTACCAATTCTCCAACACACACTTTCGTTTGGGGGACTTTCTGATGCGCGTATTAATAATTTCCATTTTTATATTTTGCTCTTTGACATTGGAAGCGAATGACAAAGCAGATGAAACAACATTTCTCGAAGCTTACAAATCTTATGAAAATGCAGTTGCTTCGGGCAATCTAGAGGAAGCAAGAAAATACGCGAACAATACGCTCCGGCTATCCAGATCGGCTTTTGGGAACATTCACAAAAACACGGCTCAAGCTGCCTTAAACTTAGCTGAATTATCTTCAACCAACCGGCAGCAGAAAACCCTTTATAAATTTGCTCTTTCGACAAGTGAGCAACTGTACGGAAAAAACTCAATCAAGCTTCTGGACCCGATTATTGGCCTCGCACAAGCTATCGCAAAGTCTGGAGAAAAAACTCCAGCGATAACACTGCTAAAACGGGCAGAGAAAATTTCTGCCAAATCACTCGATAGAAATAGCCTTTCATACGCTGATGTAAACATGAGGATTGGCCAGATATATTTGACTTATGTAACGTCAAGAAAAGGTAAGAAACATTTTGCTCAAGCTAAAAAGGTCTTTCAAAAATTATCGAATGATGATGGGCAACTTGGTGCAGCACAAGCAGACTTCTGGATTGGTAAACAGTATTTAGCAGAGAAAAACAACATTAAGGCAACAAAATCGCTTCTCGCATCTCTAAAAGTTTTTGAAGTGCTCGATCCAGGCTCACCGATTACTATGTCTAATCACGCTTTTCTAATTCAAGCTTATGAAGAGCGGGGAAAAAGAGATGAGGCTACAAAGCATTGTCAAGCGATAGGAGCCATGCGTCCCCTAGCTCCCAACCAAGACTATTTGCCTGTATATTATACTAGACCCAATTATCCCAGAAATGCCAATGTCGCAGGAATTGAAGGTTTTGCGATTGTTAGCCTTACTATTGATAAAGAAGGCTTTGTCGCAAATACCAAAGTCGTCGCCAACAGCGGTACTAATGTTTTTGATAAAGCTGCAATTGCTGCCGCTAAGAAATTCAGATATGCGCCTCGCCACGTCGATGGAACACCTGTTGCTACCAACAACGTTCGCTACAAATTTAACTTCAAATTGACCAACTAACCCAATTTCCCTCTTCCCCTTAACGGCGCTGTCGCCTAGTCTCTTGGGCAGATTTGTTTGATTGCCTGGGGAGGGATCGTGTTTCAGTTTCATCGTATCATCACAAGTATACTTCTAACTCTTGGTCTCACTGGTGCCGTCTCGGCACAGGGTGCCAGCGCCGAAAGTGACCGCGGCTGGTTGCTAGATATTTTAGCTGGCTTTATAAAAGTTCTTGTCACTGGCATTGATGCGCTCAGTGCTTTTGTTTTCAAAACCATCGCTCTCAATGGAGAAGATGTGGAATGGATTGTCGCTTTCCTTGCGATCCCCATGATCCTACTAACGCTCTATTTCAAATTCATCAATGTCACCAGCTTCAAACGCGCATGGCACATCATCCGCGGTAAATATCATGACGAAGATGCTCCCGGCGAGGTCACACAGTTTCAGGCGCTTTCTACTGCGCTTTCCGGCACTGTTGGCCTGGGCAATATTGCGGGTGTTGCAATTGCTATTTCCATCGGTGGCCCCGGTGCAACCTTTTGGATGATCCTGATCGGCTTTTGCGCCATGTCGCTAAAATTCGCGGAGTGTACACTGGGTGTAAAATACCGGGACATCCATGAAGACGGCACTATCTCTGGCGGCCCAATGTATTATCTGGAACGCGGTCTGGCTGCAAAAGGCTGGGGCACATTCGGTAAAACTTTGGCCTGGACCTACGCCATTTTGGCCGTTCCCACGCTTTTGCAGGTGGCACAAGTAAACCAGTCCTACGAAGCCGTGGCTGTGGTGACAGGCTTTGACGGCGCTGCATCAAAATGGGGCTTTGGTGTTTTTGTTGCTATACTTACGGCGATTGTGATTGTTGGCGGCATCAAATCAATCGCCAACGTCACATCGAAATTGGTACCCACAATGGCTGGCATCTATATCACTGCGGCGCTGGTAATTATATTCGGCAATATAACCGCCGTACCTGCCGCATTTGTGACGATTTTCGAATCTGCTTTCAACCCGGCAGCGGGTGTTGGCGGCATCATCGGTGTTATTGTTGTCTCCATGCAGCGCGCCGTATATTCCACTGAAGCAGGCCTTGGTTCTGCAACCATGGCCCACGCTGCGGCCAAAACTCGTGAACCGGTGTCAGAAGGCATGGTCGCCCTGATGGAACCTTTCATTGATACTGTCATTGTCTGCACCATGACGGCGCTGGTGATTATTATCACCGGTGTTTATGTTGGCGGCGAAGGCACAGAAGGGATTTCGTTAACGTCTGAAGCCTTTGGCAGCGTCATCAGCTGGTTCCCGTGGGTGCTGGCGCTAGCAGCCTTCCTGTTTGCCTATTCCACCATCATCAGTTGGGGCTATTATTCCAGCCGGGTATGGGAATTTGTTTTTGGCGGCAGCAAAACATCAATGGCAACGTTCAAAACCGTGTTTTGCCTGGCACTTATTCCCGGTGCTGCGATCCCTCTGGATAAGGTTGTATCCCTGATGGACAGCATGTTCTTCCTGATGGCCGTTCCCAATGTGATAGGCATTTATTTGTTGGCGCCTGAATTAAAGCGGGACCTGAAAAGCTACTTGGCACGGCTGAAATCGGGCGAAATAAGCCCAACAAATGGTTAGGTGGGAAAGGCAAGCACGGCGCTGCCTGCCCCTAAAACTTGAGGATAGCATTATGAGACAGCTTTTCATTGCCGCCCTGTTACTGCTTGCTTTCGCCAGCGCCCCGGCGGCGAGCGACACCGATAAAGTTAGTGTAGACAATGCGTTAAGCAGTTTTCATGAAGCTGCCTCAAAAGGCGATTGGGATGCGTATTTTGGCCTGATGAGCGAAGACGCCATCTTTTTGGGCACTGACGCCAGCGAGCGCTGGGACAAAGATACGTTTCGCAATGGTTATGCCGCCAAAAGCAAAGGCTGGACCTACATTATGCGCGAACGCCATATTAATTTCACACCAGATGGTAACAGCGCCTGGTTTGACGAGCTGCTGGATAACGAAAAATACGGCACCAGCAGAGGCACTGGCATACTGATTCGCACGAATGCAGGCTGGAAAATTTCTCAATACCACCTTACGTTTCCAATTCCTAATGACCTGGCTGACGGAATCACGCAGCAAATACATACGTTTGAGACCAGACAAAAAATGGGCCAAAATTAGGTCAGCATAGTTGTCTTGATTGGTTAGCCTTTCGGCCTCATGCTCTAGGTGGGTAGAGATAATATCGCTGAGAGGAGGCATGCCATGCCTGTATCTGGTGTATTAGAGCGGTTCTTGGATTATTGGTATGATTTGCCGCGCGGCGAAGATGGCGTTTTGCCGTCCCGGTCGGCGATGAAACCTTCCAATTTGCACGACATGCTGCCCAGGCTGGCCTTGCTGAAGCGGCTTGATCGCTACAATGTAATAGCCACCATGATGAGCACCGAGTACGACAGCC
>Ga0316207_10004380_pt1 | contig 12309 bp, 14 predicted proteins | sample 6weekpyrite_MG_FD_204943 | JGI IMG/M metagenome (GOLD analysis project Ga0316207, IMG submission 204943) | Microbial mat bacterial communities from mineral coupon in-situ incubated in ocean water Damariscotta River, Maine, United States -... | ecosystem: Environmental > Aquatic > Marine >... | reverse complement strand
GCTGAAAAAGTGGCTGGCTGTCAACCCGGTTCGATTGGACCGGTTGGTCTTAACGTAGCCATGGTTGTTGATCATGCTGCCGCTGCCGTCAGTGACTTTGTTTGTGGCGCTAACGAAGATGGCAAACACCTGACAGGTGTTAACTGGGGCCGTGATTTAGCAGAAGCTGAAACAGCCGACATTCGAAATGTGGTTGCCGGCGACCCGAGCCCTGATGGTAAAGGTAATTTGCAAATTGTACGCGGCATTGAAGTCGGCCATATTTTTAAACTGGGTCAGAAATACAGCGAAGCATTAAATGCAACGGTACTGGACCAGAATGGCAAGGCGCAGACAATGACCATGGGCTGTTATGGCATCGGCGTGTCTCGTGTAGTCGCCTCAGCCATTGAACAAAATCATGATGAAAACGGCATAATCTGGCCTGAATCCATTGCGCCATTTGATATTGCAATCGCACCGATTAATTTACAAAAGTCCGAAGCCTTACAACAAGCCTGTGACAAGCTATATGAAGATTTATCAGCGGCAGGCTATGACGTCTTGTACTATGATGCTAAGACACGTTTGGGCGGCATGCTGGCCGATCTTGAGCTGATTGGAATTCCACACCGCCTTGTCATTGGTGATCGTGGACTGGAATCCGGCATGATCGAATACAAAGGTCGTCGTGACGAAGAAAAACAGGAAATTGCACTGGACTCTGTTCTTGATTTTATTCAACAAAAAAGTAAAAAATAAATTACCGCTACTGGTTTTATACCTGCTAACGCTATTCAGTCTGAATAGCGTAGCATCAACCGGCAATGACCAATCTGAACTGCGTGTTTTATTACAACAGGCAATAGAAAATTCTGACAGCTTTCAGGATCGCTTTGATGCCGAAGTCTGGCTACTGGACATGTCCAGCCGATTAAAAAAATTACTGCCCGAAAAAAAAGAACGCATAGAACTATTAAAACACGTTCACTACGAAGCGAAACGAAACCAGCTTCACCCCGAACTGGTGCTTGCTGTTATTCACGTTGAAAGCCATTTTGATCGCTTTGCCATTTCCCGTGTCGGTGCGCAGGGACTAATGCAGGTGATGCCATTCTGGCTAAAAGAAATCGGCCACCCGGAAGATAATCTGGTTGATTTGAAAACCAATTTAAGAATGGGCTGCACTATTCTTAAATATTATTTGGACAAAGAAAAAGGCGATCTGGTAAAAGCACTGGCTCGCTATAATGGCAGTACCGGACGAAGAATCTATTCAGACAAAGTACTGGACGTTTTAAGGACACACTGGTTTAAACAATAGACATACAACACTCATTCAAACACAGAAAAAGTAACCATTCAGTCAACTGACTAACCAACAACCTTAAAAAACATTTAACAAGCCGCTGCAGTTCATCCTTTAATAACCACACTTTATCGATAAGCTTTATCTTTACAGCTGCGTTTCTAGCTCAGCTATTTTTTAACGCATATACTATTTTTATCAAAATAATAAAAATGAGATCAACTATGAAACTATTATTACTTCTGTTTATTGCAGCTTCGACCTTATCTACCGGCTGTTCATTCAAAATGCCGATGAACCCTGAAGAATTTAAAAAAATGCTGCCTGAAAGCATGTTCGGAAAAACAGAGGACTATAATGTGAACCGGTCATTGTACCGGATAAAAAAAACATTCAGGGCCAAGACCAATAAATGTTTTAAGAAATCAGTTAAAAGAACATCATGCATGACTAACGGCTATGGCCACCGAAGCTGCTCAACAACTACCACTCACTACAACCCTAAAATTAAAAACACAAAGAACGGTATGCAGCTAACCATTCAAAATAAGATTGACGGCAATGTGATAATGCTCGGCGGAAAGCCTCCCAAAGGCGGAATGTATACGCTTGTCGCCGATATAACAAAAGTTAAAAAGAATAAAACTAATGTAAAAGTTTATTATGGCTGGGCTGGTTCTGATATGTTTGTTAAAACCATCAAACGATGGACAAATGGCAAAACCAGAGGCTGCCCTGATCTTACTAAAAATTAATTTCAACTGAGTGACATCATGAAAACAATACTGACTCCGGCACTAAAAAAAGGATTGATTATTTTTCTTTTTCTGGGTTTTATTAATGGCTGTGTATCTAACAATATAAAGTACCCCAATAATCACAAAACCAATCTGACCATTAAAACATCAATTAAAGGTGAATCTTTTTTTAAGGACATTAATGCTTATTTACATATATCCAGACTGGATGCTCAATGCAAATCAACGTATCTGGGTACAGTAAAATTGGATAAACCTGTAAAGAAGGTTGGTCTGCCCGTCAACAAAAAGCTTTTCCTTGAATTTGTTTTTGGCATTACAGGTGGTGGCTCAGGCAGCCGACTGGACATGGATACGATTATCACCCCGCGCAATAGACAGTCATTTACTGCTGATATGTTCTATGAAGATGATATTTATGACATTACGCTTTGGCGAAACAAATCAAGAAAATATAAAAAGCGAGAAATCAAACCAGCGCGTTTCGATAGCTGTAAAAAAAGCAAATAGAGCGTAACAGCGCCTGCTATCTATTGTTAATCAAGCCCAATAGGTGGTGGCGCAACTCTTAGCACTTCTTCGACCGTTGTCAGGCCCTGGCCTACTTTTTGCGCACCACTTAAACGCAATACCCGCATATTTTCTTTAATTGCTTGTTGCCGTAATACATCAACACCAGCGCCATCAGACATTAACTTTTTTAGTTGCGGTGAATAAGTAAACATTTCGTATAAACCCATACGACCAAGATAACCAGTATTTCGGCACTCAAGACAGCCAACGGCCTTATATATTTTTTTCGGTTTTGCCGGTTTCCAGGGTTTAACTAATTCTTTCCACTGCTCATCCTCAATATCAATCGCTTCTTTACAATGCGGGCAAAGCGTTCTGACCAGTCGTTGTGCCATCACGCCAATCAAGGTTGAATTGATTAAATACGGCGGCACACCAATATCCATTAAGCGAGTGATCGCGGTCGGAGCATCATTAGTATGTAATGTCGACAGAACCAGATGGCCAGTTAATGCTGCCTGAATTGCCATATCGGCTGTTTCCATATCCCTGATCTCACCAATCATAATGATATCCGGATCTTGTCTGAGTAAGGTTTTAACACCACTGGCGAAATCAACTTCGATATTTTTCTGTACCTGCATCTGATTAAAAGCAGGCTCTACCAGTTCGATAGGATCTTCAATTGTGCAAACATTCACTTCCGGTCTGGCTAACTGCTTAAGCGTTGAATACAAGGTCGTTGTTTTACCGGAGCCAGTCGGGCCGGTAACAAGAATAATGCCATTAGGCTGCTTAATCATTGCATCCCAGCTATCTTCATCGGCGGCAGATAAACCCAGCTCACGGAAATTTTTAACCAGCACCTCAGGATCAAAAATTCGCATTACCAGCTTTTCACCAAATGCAGTCGGCATGGTTGATAAACGCAGCTCAACCTCAAGTCCGTCAGCAGTACGTGTTTTTACACGGCCATCCTGTGGCCGCCTTTTTTCAGCCACATCCATACGGCCTAAAATTTTTATACGACTGGTAACAGCAGCAAGTACAGTGGTCGGTAACTGATAGACTTCATGCATAACGCCATCGATTCTGAAACGAACAATACTGGTTTCACGACGCGGTTCTAAATGTATATCACTGGCGCGCTGGTCATAAGCATATTGCAACAACCAGTCCACGATATTAACAACATGCTGATCATTGGCATCGAGCTTACCGGCCCTGCCCATTTCCATCAGCTGTTCTAAATTCTGAATATTACTTTTGCTCAGCTCATTTTCATTACTGGCACCAAGCACAGACTTTGACAGACTATAAAATTCAAGCAGATAACGTTCAATATCATCCGGATTTGCAACCACACGGATAAACTTCTTATGATGAATATTAGTGAGCTCTGTTTCCCATTCTGTTATATCGGGTTGGCAGGTAGCAACCGTAATTGTGTCTTCATCAACTTTTACAGGTAAAACCCCAAAACGGGAAGCATAGGCATAAGACATGACATCGGTTACTGATTTCACATCGACTTTTAACGGGTCAATCCGGTAGTAGTCGAGACCAAATCGCCCGGCCAGCCAGATAGTAAGGTATTCAAGCGTTAATAGCTGAGACGGCTCTGATTCATCTTTCCAGTTTCGTTCAGCAATCAATTGTAGCGGGTGTTTTTTCAGGTTTTCACGGGAACCAGCCAGCGTTCGCAGCATCATCGAATTATCTTTGATTACCCGGCCTTCTTCTTCAAGCCAGAGCAATACATCATGTATTTCGAGATTTTTTCCAGCGTGAGTATTGATGATGCTTTCCTTTTTATTATCGCTCGTTATCTGAAATTCTGTATCACTGAATAATTATTTTAGCAGCTTTATTATCAATTAGCCGCGGATCAAATGCATTGAATGTAACACTGACAAGCACACCGCCTTCTGTAAGATAATCCACAGCCTGGAGACGCCCTTCATAGCGTTTGCCTGCCAGACTAACCTTAGATGCAAGCCCTACTTTGTAGCTTTTCTTTAATGGTTGCGTCAGTCGCGCTGTGGCCAGCATACGGCTGCGACTGGCCACTGTTAATAACACAGGTTTTTTGCTTTCAAGACTGTAATATTCACCCGTAGTAACATGATTCTTCAGCACCAATAACGATTCATCCGCTTTAATGTCACAAAAACCAACACGAATTTTTGCCTGCTCAGCCTTTGCCTGCGCAGCATCATATTCTGCCTTTGTTTTTATATATACCAACTCTGCATTACGCTGTTCAACAACCGATAAAACGGTTCTCTCAAAAAGTTCATCTGCCAGCTCTTTTTCTTTAAGTGCAGTTTCGACCGCCGGCATAAACCCGGCCGCAATCGCTTTGCGTTCCGCAAGCTGCGCTTTATACAAACCACAGCTGATTGATAACATCGTATCGCCTGGCTTTGCATAACTGCCTGCTTTTAATACTTTCGAAATCTGGCCCGAGATAGGCACACCGATCTCTCGCACATCTGCCCAGCTAATCTTAGCGTCAAACTCCGCTGCATTAATTGTCGAAAAAAAGCTCGCAAGTAAGATGAATAATAAAAATTGACGAATTTTCATTGCAGCATATATTCCTCTAAAGTAACACCAGTAAGCATTGCGATTTTCATCCAGGTCATTACCAGTTCAAAATTATTTTTATATTTCTCAAGTTTTGCTTCCGACACCCGGACAAATGAGTCACCCAGATCTGTACGGAATTCCATTTCGTAATAAGCACGGCTTCTGTCCTGATATAGCTCACGATACTCTTCAGCTATCTCATCGACATCTTGCTTCGCTTTTAACACATAGAGTCTCTGCCATAACTCATATGACTGCTGTCTGATATCAGCTTCAAGCTGGTGCAATCTAACTCGCTGTTTTTGTAGGTCAGCCAAAGCACTTGCTCTAAGCGATTTCACCGAATCATTTTCATATAAGGGGATCGACAATTTCAGTGCAGCCCGCCAGTTATTCTTCGATGGCGTCTCATAACTGTACTCTGCCCACTCTATTTCAGACGACAGGGTTGAACCACCTTTTTTACGACTCGCTGCTAATTCGTGGTTTGCTGCTTCAACCAGCATTTTCTGCGCCTGCAATTGCAGGTTGTTTTGTAAAACAAGATTCAAAACCGTCTCATACTCGGGACGTTTACGATCAAGAAAAGAAAACTCCGGAATAACAACTTCTTCAGGTAATGATTTTGGTTTCGCAATACTTTTTGAAAAATCAGCCCGACTTACTTCTTTTAACGTCTGGCTTTCATATCGTCTTGCTCTTACTTGCTGATATTCAAACTGTGCCTTTAATAAATCCACATCTGAACTCTGTTTTAATTCATTGCGGTCTTTTGTTTTTCTGAACTTTACATAGGCGGTTGCAATGGCTTCATTATCAGCTGCAAACTTCATGTCTGCCAGTTTAATATTGAAAAACTTTCTTGATACCTCAATGCGTTTATTCAGGCGAATCTGCTTCATTAGCAGTTGCATTGCATTTTGCCTGCTCTCCACAGACTGTTGTTTGGCCTCGCTATAACCAAAATCCAATAATGTCTTTTTTAATGTTATAGCCAGTTTATGGTCTTCATTACTACTGCTTGCTGCCGTCTCTGATGCTTCTACATATTGTGCCAGTGCTACCGCATCAATATTAAAGTCATTAAGACCACTGATACTCAGTAAATCTGCAGCCACAGAGTCAAACTCCGCCTTTGCCAGTAATGCTTCGTAATAATTTGCCTGATCAACAATTTTCATTGCCTGTTTGAAGCTTAATTTTTCAGGCAAGCCTGTTTCTGCATTCAGGACTGCGGAAAAACACAGTATTGCAGACAGTGTCAGCCAGCGGAACACCAACATTTCTAATTAACCTTTTTATTATTTTTTAATTTTTTTAGACGTTTTATTTCTGCGCGTTTTGCTTTTTTAAATTTCGTAAAACGCTGTTTCATATATTCTTCAGTTATAAAATACTCTGCCAGCCACATCGTTTCATCAACACCTGAAGTGGGCCCGGTGTATTTGACCACTTTTTTACCCGTTAAATCATAAAATGCAAAGACAGGCGTTGCGCGGACACGGTTGTGTTTAAAAGCAAAGTCTTTCATTTTCATTTCATTACCGGCAAAGTCAGTCATCAGCACATCACCTTCAATATCGATCGAAAATACTGACAAATGCTTTTTAAAGTAGCTGATGACTTCCGGCTGATTTAAGACGGTTGTTTTCATACGGTGACAGAACGGGCATTCTTTCATCTCAAAAAATAACAAGATGCCTTTTTTACCCTGGTCTTTGGCATCTTCGAGTTCTTCAGAAAAGTCCCCAAAGGTTAAACTAAATATTGCCTTCTCGTTTGCTGCTATTGAGATATTTGTGAACATGCATAGAAACAAAATAAGGGCTGTTCTAAAAAACGACATCTATAAAACTCTCTGTTTAACAATAAAGTCAGAATACCTTGTTACAGCACATAAAAAAAGCCCGCTTTGCGGGCTTTTTTCTAATCTTTGCTGGTTTCAGATAGCTATGACAATTATTCGCCTAAATAAGCCTTGTCAGATGCTTCCTGAGTACCCAGTGACCATTCACCACGAGTTTTTGCATGGTTGATTGCCGCGTCTACATCAGACTGTGATGCCGAACGATCGATATCCAGTGTCTGGCCTGAATAAATCAGATCAGCATCTTTGATTTTGTCACGGTTAGCTTTATAAATTAAAGGCCACTGGTACGAGTCTGAATACACTTCGCTTTTACCAGAGATATCCCATAAATTATCACCTGACTGCACTTCATAAGTAGCACTGCTAGTAGATGCTGAATTCGTATTGTTACTTTCTTCTGTTGACGCTTCAGCCTGCATAGGCATCGCAGTTTCCGCTTTTTCAACTTTTGCTGGCTCTGTTTTTGCTGGCGCTTCTTTTACAGCTGCTTTTTCAGTCGTTTCTTCTTTAGTATCCGACCCTGCACAACCTACTAACAGACCAATTGTTGCTATCGATGTAGCTAACAGCTTAGCCAAAGTAATACTTCTCATTATTAAATCTCCAAATTACAGATATATTTTTTCAGTGACCGGACCTAGGGAAAACCCCACGCCAGAAAATTATAATTATTCGCCAAACTATCAATGCAGCCCTAGGCTGTCAAGCAATTGCCATACTTTATTGTAAATAGCGGCATTTTTCCTTAACAAGGATAATAATCGACCGCTTTATTACGATAACCGGCATGGTTTTGACTATTAACCTATCGCCTACTGAACAGTACGACTATTAAATGCTAAAATAGTTGCTTTTATCCTCCCCTGGATATCAGCCGAAGCTACTGGCCATTTTTTTGGAGTCTATTATGACCGACAAAGTCACGATCTATCATAACCCGCGTTGTTCAAAATCTCGCCAGACTATGGAGCTACTACACGCCAACTCCGTCGAACCTGAAATTGTCGAATACTTAAAGACACCGGCTGATTATGAAACACTGGATAGCCTCCTCAACATGCTAAATATCGAACCAAGACAATTGATGCGTAAAGGTGAGGCCGAATACAAAGAAAATAATCTGGCTGATGAGTCACTGACTCGCGAACAGCTGATTGAAGCCATGGTGAAGTTTCCAAAATTAATGGAACGGCCAGTCGTCGTTAAAGATGGCAAAGCAGCCATCGGCCGTCCACCAGAAACTGTGCTGGAGATCCTGTAATGGCTGAGGTTTTAGTACTTTATTACAGCCAGGGCGGCAGCACTGCTGAGATGGCCGAACTGGTGGCTCGTGGAATAGAAGAAATTGATGGCATGCAGGCACGGGTACGCACCGTCCCTCATGTTTCAACGGTAGCAGAAGCAAAAGAATCTGATATTCCAGCTGAAGGCCCGCCCTATGCCAGTTTGCAGGATTTAGAAGAATGTGATGGCCTGGTATTAGGCAGTCCGACGCATTTTGGCAATATGGCTGCGGCTTTAAAATACTTTCTCGACAGTACAGGGCCTTTATGGATGTCTAAAGCACTGGTCAATAAACCGGCTGCCGTATTTACTGCTACTGCCAGCATGCACGGGGGGCAGGAATCAACGTTATTATCAATGATGCTGCCATTAATGCACCACGGCATGATTATGGTTGGACTGCCTTATAGTGAACCGGCCTTAATGCAAACCTCATCTGGCGGCAGCCCTTATGGTGCCAGTCGTCTGACCAACGATCAGGTAAACCTGCAACTGACCGATGATGAAAAAACCTTGTGTAAGGCGCTGGGTAAACGTGTCGCACAAGTTGCACAATCTGTAAAACCTATTATTTAAGTATTTTTTATGAACAATAAAATCAAGACGTTTCGCGTACTGGCACTGGCCGGTTATTTTTCTCTAATGACCAGCATGTACTTATTGCTGTTCGTTTTTAACAAACCAGAACCGCAAAATATGCTGCCGGCACTGGTCTTCCATATCGGCCCGCTATTATTCCCGCTACGAGGCCTGTTGGCTGGCCGGGCCTATACCCATGCATGGGCCGGCTATCTGGCGCTGTATTATTTTATTATCGGGGTCTGGTATGCCGGTGCAGAAGTCGACCGTTTAATTGGCATGCTTATTACCTCGGCCAGCATTTTGTTCTTTGTCGGCGCTATCGCCTATGCTCGCTTACGGGGCAGAGCGGACAAAGCCGAAGCTGCTAACGATTAAGTACGGCTTACTCTTTCGGGCTCAACACTTCGCGTACAAACGGTATCGTCAGGCGTCTTTGCTGCACCAGTGACGCCTGATCCAGTCGATCCATATTGTCGAATAAAACAAACAAATCTCTCGGATAATGCTCTAATAAATAACTTGCCACATTGTCCGGCAGCTCTAGCCCACGGGCCGCGGCTCGTGTTTGTAATGCGCTGCGCTTTTCATTATCTGTCAGTGGCTGTAACTGAAATACCGGCCCCCAGGTCAATCGGGAGCGCAGATCCGGCAGTATCACCTCAAGCTCAGCAGGATTTTTATTCGCTGCAAAAACAAGGCTTACTGCTGACTCTCTGGCCTGATTAATCAATGAAAACAGTGCCAGCTCCCAGTCTACATCACCCAGCACTGAATCAAGCCCGTCAATCGCCACCAGATCCAGCTGCTCGACACCTTGTAAAATATCTGTCGTCACACCCGGCATTTCATCCAGCGGCAAATAGCTGGCCGTTAAGCCATGGCTCGATGCCATTTTACAGGCTGCCTGCAATAGATGAGACTTGCCCAGACCTTCCGCTGACCACAGAAATACCTGCTGCTCGCCACCACCACTAAAAATATCGAGAAGGATATCGACTGCTATTTGATTTGATCCGGAGAAAAAACTACTGAATGTGCAGCTTTCTTTCGGCTGAAGCTGCAAGGGTAACTGTTGCATAAATCTTTTTATTTTACTCAGAATCTTGATTCAAATTGGGGCTAGTATCGTACAGTGAACTGGTTAAATACTGCTGATGCATATGACGCAATAAAACCGCAATAATAGCAGCCACTGGCAGTGCCAGCAAAATTCCGATAAAACCAAACAGCTGACCGCCAGCCATTACCGAAAAAATGACAGCAACCGGGTGCAGGCCAATTTTATCGCCAACCAGCAGCGGTGTTAATAACATGCCTTCCAGCATCTGACCGATACCAAACACAATGAAGACCGGCCAGAGCTGCATAATATCCTGTGTCTGCAGTAACATCGCAACACTGGCCGCAACGATACCCACAATAAAACCCAGATAGGGCACAAAGCTGACTAAACCTGCCAGCATGCCAATTAACAGTGCCAGCTCCAGACCAATGATTTTTAAACCCAGTGCGTAAATGATACCCAGTACAATCATCACTAAAAACTGACCGCGCAAAAAAGCCGCCAGTACCTGATCAGATTCCTGCGCCAGCTTTTTTATCACAGGCTCTTTATTACGCGGCAATAACTCATGAACTCTTGCTACCAGCTGATCCCAATCTCGCAGTAAATAGAAAGTGACCACCGGTACCAATACCAGGTTTGCCAGCATCACCATGATCGCGACACCTGAATCTGATATGGACTTAAAGAGTGTCAGTAAACTGCTGCCACCAGCCTCCCATTGCTTACTGATCGCCTGCCGCAACACATCCAGATTAAAGGCTTTGGGGTCCAGATCAAAACGCGCGGCAAGCGATGGTAATAACTCCGTTTGCACCCAGTTAAGATGCCCCGGCAGGCTCTTAAATAAATAACTAAGCTGTGATTCCAGCATTGGCATTAATAAGATTAACACCAGCGTCAGCAGCAGAAAAATGATTGAAAAAACGATACTGACAGCCACTGTGCGGCTTAATTTTTTTGCCTCAAGGCGATCAACCAGCGGGTCTCCCAGGTAGGCTAAAAAGGCCGCCATAATAAAGGGCGTTAAAACAGGGGTCAGTAAGTAGATCAAAACCGCCAGCAGCACCGTGCCGGTTAATAGCATCCATTTTTGCGATTCCGTAATCACTTTTTAACCCTCTTCCCTGCTATCTGATTTCATAAGCCAGTACGATATCACCCTGCTCCGGCTGCTGAGTAGTGACCTGAACATTAACCGGCTTAAGAACTCGACCGAGCGCAATCAGCCGCTTCACATCATCCACTTTTGCCTGTGTATCGATTTTAAAGCGCACGCCCTGTGTACTCACTTCGCTGGCATTAAGGTCTCTGACCGGTGCCAGCCCCTGTAAATAATTAGCAATTTGCGCATACCCACTGACACTGTTAATACCATGAATATCAATATAGAAATTACTCTCTGTGGACTCCTGCAAGAATAAAGCATATTTTACCGAAACCAGATCCGCCGCTTTATCCACCCCCGAAGAGGATAATAAACTCAGATCACGACTATTGATCTGCCAGTTTTTTTTGTGTGTGTCGGTTAACAGATCCCAGTTTAACTGCCAGCTGCCAGCCGTCCATACATAACGCCCCACCAGAATCGATTCATTCTGATAACGTCGGGAAACACTTAAAATGTTATCCCAGAAACCACCCCATAAATCGACAAAACTGAGACGGGCACGGTCAGTCTCGTCGTATTCTGGCCAGCGAATGGGCAAGCCACGGACTTTCGCAGCCTTCTCAATTTCATCTTTAATCGGTGATTTATCCCGATGCCTGAGAATATAGCGCTGACCGCCATCACGAACCGCAATCCATACCAGCGTTGCCGGGCGCTGCTTACCCCATACCGGTAACTGACTGTTTTTTAAAAGCTTATTAACGGCTTGCACATCAAATTTTATCCACAACATGTCACTAAACTGCTGCGGTTTAGGTTGTTCTATGGTTGCAGCCGGCTGTACAAAGTTATCGGGCAATTCACGATAACGAAACTGGGAAACGTATTTCAGTACTTTATTGCGCGCATCATGCACCAACGGGTTAGTCAAAACCTGACTACTGCCCACGACCTTAATCAGCATTTGCTGGAAGGCCTTTTTAAATACGTCATGGCGTGTTTTTCGGGTCTGGTCGGCAACCGCCATTTCAGCCTCATAGAGGTGATCGACAATCACGGCTGATGCCGGCAGGCTAAATGTCACTAACAGCAGCGATAACGATGCAGATATCCCTGTTTTTCTTAAAAAATTAACAATCTGTCGCATAGAAATTTCATTACAAGCTTGCAGAAAGTGTACAATACCATACTTCGATTAATTTCTGGTTCTGCATGTCTCATGAATGACTCCAATAGTCCGACTTCCCT
>Ga0316207_10004379_pt1 | contig 12312 bp, 16 predicted proteins | sample 6weekpyrite_MG_FD_204943 | JGI IMG/M metagenome (GOLD analysis project Ga0316207, IMG submission 204943) | Microbial mat bacterial communities from mineral coupon in-situ incubated in ocean water Damariscotta River, Maine, United States -... | ecosystem: Environmental > Aquatic > Marine >... | reverse complement strand
CCACCACTACCGTGATTGAACGTCGCGGTGATACACAAAGCACCATGACCAACTTCCTCACCAATGCCTTTGCTGAGCGCTACGGTGTGGACGGTTCGCGTTTCCCGGGTATTCGTTATGGTTCGTCGAATATTCCTGGTCCGGTTACGGTCGGTGATGTGTGGAACATTGTCTCACCAAATTTCGGTAACAACCGTGTGTTCACCTACACGTTGAGCGGTGGTGCGATCCGTGCCTCAATCTTTAATGGCCTCGGCACTGTGTATGGCACCGATCCCTACCTGTGGAACGGTGGTGACGTGTTCCGTTACAACGACCGCATCCGCTACACATATAACGCCGACGTTAACAACCCGACCCACCTCGTGGACCTGTCGGTAACGACGCTCAATGGCGAAGTCGTGGATCTGGTTAAGGATGGTGTTAACCAGATGGCCAACTTCGGTCGCGTCTTCACCTTCGCTGGTAGTGCACCACTGCCGGGTGCCCAGAACATCGCACCGGTACCGGGTGTAAACGCGGTGGATGAAATCGTTGACTACATCAAGAGCAAGGGCACGATTAGTCCGGCGCTTGATGATCGTACCGTTCAGCTTGACGATGCGCCGGCTAACGAGTCCGATGTCAGGTAATCATTGTCACTAGTTAAGCACACAGTCCCTGGACAAGCTTGTCCGGGGACTTTCTTTTGCGGTATTCATTATGTTTGCATCTCTCACCAGGTTTAGTGTTTTTTTCGCCGGGGCTTTACTCGTTGGTCTGTCGCTGTTTGTGTCCATGGCGCATGCACACGAGCGCATCGGTACGTTCAGTCACGCGGTGGTGACAGTCTCTGGCGATCGTGTTGCCTATTACCTGAATCTGCCGCCGGTAACATTAGAGCTGTTGCGCAATAATATTGGTGTGCGCGAGGATGACCTCGCCGATTACTTCCGTTCTGAACTTATCGTCATGACTGCAGAGCAGGAATGCCAGCTCATACAACTGGTGCAGCCACCGCCATTTCCGTCCGGTAACCGTCTCGTCGATATGCAGTATCAATGTCCTGTTGCGGTGTCAGATCTGACCATTACCTCGTTACTGTTTTTGGATCTGGATGAATCGCATACCCAGTTTGTTCGCCTGGCCCCGCCGGATGATCCCGGCAATGTCCAGCACGAAGCCGTGTTGACGGCATCCGTGAAAACGTTCCAGCTGGACAACGTGGAGACGGAAGGCTCGCCCTGGCTGGAGCGTGCGCTGGCATTTTTAAAGCTCGGTCTTGAGCATTTGATCACGGGCTTTGATCATATCCTGTTTATTTTGACAGTGATTATTGGCCTGCGATTCATGCAATCGATCAAGGCGGTCACATCATTCACGGTGGCGCACAGCCTGACTATGGCACTGGCCTTCCTCGGCACGATCTCGTTACCCGCGAGCATCGTCGAACCCTTGATCGCGCTTACGGTGATCTACGTGGCCATCGAAAATATTGTGCGTAAAGAAATCCCGCGACGCTGGATCTGGACGTTTGTGTTCGGCCTGATTCATGGCCTCGGTTTTGTCGGCGCGCTCAAGGTGATCACCGTCTCGCAGTCTGAGCTGATCCTGTCACTGGTATCTTTCAACATTGGCATCGAGTTGGGACAGATCCTGGTGGTGGCGGTGGCGATGCTGTTGTTTAAGCTGATTCATAAATACCCGTGGCGCGTGTGGTTCGACCGTGTCTTCTCCGGTGGTGTAGCGTTGCTTGGTGTGTTCTGGCTCGGTCAACGGCTTCTCGCATGATGCGCATTATTTGCAGCAGGCTCGTAATGTGGTCGTTGCTCGGATCAATGAGCCTGGTCGTCACGCCGGTGTTTGCCATGAAAGCAGGGCAGCTGGAAACGCTGCCAGGTTCGACGCTACTGGACTTGCGGGTTGATGGCGTGTTTCAGCAGTGCGGTTTGCCGGCATTGATCGACGACAATGCAGAGCCGAAGATGCCGCGCCAGCAACTGCATTGGGGCGAGACACCCATGAAATTATCAAAGCAGGCGTGGACCCTCCACTATTCCCGTGCGCCTGTCGCCAGCACACCGGTGGCCTGGCGCAACACCCAGCCTGCTAGCGTGGACTGTCTTGCCGGGCTTAAGCAACTTGTCATCTCGACAAACGGCGAGGCCGGTTTTCTTAACGTCAAGAAACGGCCGGACAACAATGGCTACATCACAAGCTATACCGTGCCGGATGATCTCTTCAACGCGCACAAGGTTGTCGGCATTCACGGTCACTGGGCACAAGGCAAGTCTGCTTCTGAGATTCGTGCAACCTATGGCAAGCCAGATGAAATTCTGGAGACGGCACAAGGAAGTCGATACCGCTACTGGATCGTGAAACGTGACAACAAGCTGCCCTTGTCAGTGCTCGCCGTCGATTTTGATATCAGCGGCCCGGCCCATTCCTGTCAGAAATTTGCTGTGTACACCACGGGTACCGATTTCGTGCAACAGAAACTCGATAGCCTGGCCGATGAGTGGCAACGGGTGTACGTGATTGATTGACGTTGTCTGACCCTATTGGTTCTAATGTGAACCATTCATCAGGCACTTGCCATGGGTCGCCGTCTTGTTAACGGCCTGTTGCAGACGGATCTGGTCCAGCCGTTCCTGACGTTTGTATGACAGGTAATCTTTTTTATCCATTTCATATAACTGTGCGTGGTATCGCTCAGTAAGATCAAACCAGTTGTTAATACGTGCCTCGAACCGATCCTCGGCAGGGATAGTCAGGGTATCCAGGAAGCTTTGAATAGCAAAATAATAGCGGATGGTATTGCGTTCGATAACACCACGAATGCCATCGACATAAATAGGTTTGCCATCAACATTCTTGCCAACGACGGTAAAGCCGATTTTACCACTACCGAGTGTGGCGAAATAGCCGGTCATGGCAAGGCTGGTTATAAAGCCATGCTCATATGAAAAACTGAAGTGGATAAAAGTAGACGATTCACCAAGGGGCACCGCCTCCGCGGTGATGGCGTAGTTAGCGGTATCCAACGGGCCATCTTCAGCAGTGAGCGTAGTATGAAGGTAATCTTTTTGTTTTGTGTCCACCTGGTAGCGATAGTCCAGCAGATACACATCATCCGCCTTCTCATAGAACTTACGACCCGTGTAGATGTTAAGGTGGCACTCAGCATCAATATAACGATATGTACATGCCTTAATATTGAGATGCATCGGCACCATTTCACACCAGTTGGCCGGCGTGGCAAGGGCATCACGGACAGTACTGAAGGAATGGGGAATAACACCAAAGACATCACCGCGTATCGCTCCGTTATCACCATCTGACTGCAGGTAGACGGGAATACCGTACACGCTATTTCGTAGTTCAGTTTCTATCTGCTCATACTTGGCCCGCAGCGAACCAGCATCGGCCTGTGCGTAAGTGCTTAACAGCAAGAGAGGCGCTAACATGAAGCGAGTAAGCAGAAAATGTGCGAAGTGGCGCATATAGCCATTATATAAGGGCGTGAACGGGATAAAAGGGATAAATGACAACTGATAAACATTTGCATACGGTGTTGTGAGGCATTGAAGGCAGGTTCTTTGACCTGGCTGGGTAAACATTAATAGTGGTCTGTCCCCAATTTTCTAATTTTCCTGTAATATTTATTGGTGAGAGCAATGGAAGAACGAGGCACATATACCTACGAATACCCGCATCCTGCCGTGACCACGGATGTGGTGATATTCACGATCCGTGATGAACAGTTGAAATTACTGCTCATTAAACGTGCGTGCAAACCTTTTAAGGGTAAGTGGGCGCTTCCCGGTGGCTTTGTGCATATCGATGAAGATCTGGAAAGCGGGGCACGGCGAGAACTCGAAGAAGAGACGGGTGTATCCGGTGCTTACCTTGAGCAGCTTTATACCTTTGGGGCGGTAAAACGCGATCCACGCGAGCGGGTGATCACGGTCGCTTATTTTGCACTCATTCCTTCGGACAAGATCCAACTGCGTGCTGCAACAGATGCAGAAGCGGTCGGGTGGTTTGGTTTTGATGAGCTGCCTCCTCTGGCCTTTGATCATCAAACGATAGTCGATATGGCTCATGAACGTCTTGTTGCCAAACTTGACCACTCAACGATTGAAATAAAAGACGCAAGGGACAAACAATAATCATTTTTATTAGGAACATTTAGGTTCAGAGCATAAACTACCCTGGATTTCTTTTATACATACGTTAAAGGTTAAACGAACAGGTAATGTTTGATTCGTTGTTGCAATATATACTAACCCATGAAAACCTGGTGTTCTGGTCGGTGTTAATATCGGTCATCACCTTTGTCGGAACATTGCTAATCGTGCCTGCCCTTGTCTGCCGGATCCCTGTCGATTATTTCAGTCATACAAGACGTGAGCCCACTGCGTGGGCTGAACATCATCCCATTATTCGCCTGGCCCTGCTTCTCGCCAAGAACCTGTTGGGTTATGTCGTCATATTAATGGGGGCCGCCATGTTGGTGTTGCCGGGGCAAGGTCTGTTGACGATTATTATTGGCCTTATGCTGATCAATTTTCCCGGTAAGTACCGTCTTGAACGTTGGCTAATGTCGCGTAGACCTATACTCAGATCAGCTAACTGGCTACGCAAAAGGGCCGGATATGAAGCGCTGATTGTTAGCGAAGAATATAAAAGGGGGCAGTGACAAATCAGAATCATTTGTATTTTGATTTGTCACTGACCCCTGGTACTACTTACCTTGTAATTTCTTACCCTGTAATTTCTGGCCCTGTAATTTCTGGCCCTGTAATTTCTGGCCCTGTAATTTCTGGCCCTGTAATTTCTGGCCCTGTAATTTCTGGCCCTGTAATTTCTGGCCCTGCAATTTCTGGTTCTGCAATTTCTGTTGTTGTTTGCCTACAGCCTCCCTGCTTGTTGGGTCTGGGCGGGTATAGGGAACGGGGCGTGACTTTTCGGGTGCTTCCTCTTCTTCTTTATCGTCCGGATGTTCTTGCGCCATAAGTAACTGCGGGCTGGATCCCATCGTTAGAATAACCAACGGGATAATAAGAAGCTCTTTGTATTTCATGGCGACACTCTCCCTATCGAAAGTTATAGGGTAATACTCTAACCAATCGGTTCAGTGAAGCCATGATCCGGATCAACTATTATTAAATTGAAAATAAGTACCAGAGGCTAATTGTCCCTAATATTAAGAAACAATGGCTAACTGCCTCTTATTTTGTGGCAAATATGGAACTGTTTACCGGTAGAGAATTACGCTGCGTCACCTTATACTCGTAATATGGAAATTATTAGTATCTTCAACATTGGTTTTTCGATCATCATAGCGATAACGCTCTGTGTATCTTACTTATTCTTTATAAAGCATGTGAATAAGAGCTGGGTAACGCTTTTCTCTTGTGTGGGGTTGTTAGGGGGATTAGCGCTGGCGCAGTATTACCATTATGCCTTTTATACGTCAGGTGCCGATCCTTTATCGGGCGTTGATTACCGGCTTTTAATCCTTTTTCTGCCGCCCATGTTTTATTTTTTCAGCCGCGCTATTCTATTTCCTGAACTCAACGTTAAATTTTATCATTTACTGCATTTTTTACCGTTACCTTTAGCCTTTATTGCACCACGCGAAGTCACCGTCCCCACTGCTTTTCTTATTGGTACGGGTTACTGTCTTTGGTTAACCAATATTGTTTATAACCTTCGGGGGGTGCGTAAACGGTTTGGGTTAGTTTTCCTGTTTTTCTCCTTTTTTACGGTCGTCGCCATTTTCGTGTTGATCCTTGGTTTTGCTGCAACCTACATTGATGCCGCCTATTTTTATCATTTTTACACCACGGGGATTGGGATGAGTTTGATCCTGGTCACGGGGACGCTCATTGTGTTCCCTAATGTATTGAGTGAAATAGATGAGGTAGTGCGATTAGGTTATTCAAATTCGACATTGGCTAACATCGACGTCGAGGCCTGCAAACAGACACTTAATGAATTCCTCACCGCGTCCAAGATGTACCAGAATGAGAATCTGAGCCTGGCATTGCTGGCTGATGCCATGAAGATCTCGCCTCACCAGCTATCAGAGTTGATTAATTCTCAGTATGACATGGGTTTTTCGCAATATATTCGCCTGCAGCGCATCGAAGCGGCCAAACAGTTGCTCAAAACAGAGGCCGATGCATCGATTTTATCGATCAGTATGGAGGTCGGTTTTAAGTCACAATCTAATTTCTACGCAGCCTTTAAGGAAATAACCGGGGAGTCTCCAGGTAATTACCGAAAAGCAGTATTAAATTAGCCACGCTGTTCTTCTTTTATCATTCTGGAAAGCACTAAGTCATTGAATAAAAATGACTAAATCTTTTTCTATTCACTTTTTATCATTCTGGAAGCGATTGCCTTAAATCATCACTAACTTCTGTCATGACAGTTAACCAATGACGTAGGAGTTAAACATGATGATTGAATTTACGTACGCAACTTACATTGTGATCAGTATTGCAATGACCATCTGGGTCGCACGGACCCTGAGTAAAAATGGCCAGGTATTTCTAGTTGATAGTTTTGATGGTAATGAATTGTTGGCCAAATCAGTCAATCACTTACTGGTGGTTGGTTTCTATTTACTCAATATCGGTTACATCTTGCTAGCCCTTAAGACACACAAACAAATAGACACATTACGCGTTTGCATTGAGTTTTTGAGTCAGCAAATTGGTGTTGTATTGCTCGTACTTGGCGCACTGCACTTACTGAATGTAGTGATTATCGCAAAATGGCGTAATCGCGCATTGAAAAACAAGTTATTGCGTGCGGATGGGGTACTGGTCAATGAATGATAGCGAACCCAAAAGAGAACCGGTCAAGGTTTTTTATAACAGTGCATGCCCCGTATGTAATGCGGGGGTGTCTTATCAGAAAAATCGTATGAAGGCCTGTGATATTGAGTGGGCAGATGTTCATGTTGATAGAAGCACAGTCAATGAGCTGCATGCGGATTTGGACTTTATTCGAGAGCGATTACATGTCAAAGACGATGAAGGGAATGTGCGTGTTGGTATCGATGCCTTTATTACCTTGTGGGAGTTTTCGCCAGGGGAACGCTGGAAGGCGAGCTTATTTAAAACACCCCTTATACATCACGTGGCAGACGTCTCGTATAACACGTTCGCACGCTATTTAACGCGATGGAATCGATTGAGGGGGAATTGGTGATGAGCATGGAAAACGGTGCAGGCAGAACGAATATTTCGCAGCGATACTTTAATCCCTTGTTGATATCGATGTATGACTTTTTAGTATATCGTGTTGTCAGTCAATATATTTGGGGTTGCTCTAACGCGCTGCTTATTCAACGCTATCAGCATTATGTCAGTCCTCATCACCTGGAGGTGGGCGTTGGCACAGGCTACCTTGTCGATAAAAGTGACGCTAATATTTCAAGACTGGATTTAATGGATCTAAGTCGTGCCTGTTTACGCAAATCCAGTAAGCGGTTACATCGCTACTATCCCAGTATCATTCGTCATAATGTGCTTGAAAAACCGCTTGAGGATGACAAGCGCTACGATTCAATCGGAATAAATTATGTAATGCATTGTGTTGCAGGTGACTTTACCGACAAGGGCATTGTATTTGCTAACCTGAAAAAATTGCTCACCAATCGCGGCGTCATTTTCGGTGCGACGGTATTGCAAACGGATCAATCCAGCAGCCGCGCTAAGCTCTTTATGTGGTTTCTCAACCGTATTGGAATATTTAATAATGCTAATGATAACTATGACGATCTTAAACATGCCCTGGAAAAACATTTCCGGCATGTGCGTATTTTCATAAGTGATCGTTCGTCGGTGGCCTTATTTGCAGTGAGCGATGAACAACAGCATCTTCATGATGTAGAGGCTGTTCCAAATAAAATTCATAACGAGGTGTAACCATGCCTGAAGATAACGTAAAAGATAAATGCCCAGGAAAATTTTCAAACCGGCAGAGGATATTAATTATTGTCATCTTGTTGTCAGCGCTGACCGGGATCGGGATTGGACTAATGCGCGTTCGAGGGATTGATGGATCGGCATTACTGTACATAGGGTTACCCACGATTATTGCACTTGCTTTTGCGACTACGTCAAGTTCAAAGACAGTCATGGGGTCAACACTCAAGGCCATTACTTTTGTGATCCTTATTTCTGGACCGCTTCTGCAGGAAGGTTATATCTGCATGATCATGGCGGCACCTATTCTTTATATTGCCGGTGCGCTTGCCGCCTGGACATTTTCTCACTTTAGTGAAAAGAAGAAAAATGCGTCCAGGCTAAACGTGTTTGTCCTGCCACCACTTCTGTTGCTGATGTCAATGGAAGGTGTTGTTGATGAAACCAGCTTCAATCGGTTTAACACGGTAGAGCATGCTCAAATAATTGATGGGAGCGTGTCTGACATTAAGAAAAGAATGGCGAGGACGCGGACATTGAGTGCACCTGACTCATTATTTGCAAAAATCTTTCCACGACCAGACATGCTTAATGCAAATGGTTTATCGGTTGGCGACAGGCAATGGATTGACGTCAGTTATTTTAAATGGATTTACTGGAATGAAAAAAAAGGCCGGCTTCAATTCGAGGTTGTTGAACACACCGACCATTACCTACGGTTCAAAGCGGCAGGTGATACGAGTTATTTCAGTTCATACATGACATGGCAAGACACGATCGTTTCCTTTGAGCCGATAACAGATAACCGCACCAGGGTGACATGGAGTATTAGTTTTCAGCGTGATATCGATCCTGCCTGGTATGTGCAGCCGTTACAGCGATACGCCGTTACTGAAGCGGCAAAAGTGATGGTGGGTTCATTACAATGATTGTTCGCGGACTGTTGTTCTTGTTACCGTTAGCGTTATGGGCATATGTGTTTATTAACCAACGCGTACCCAGGAAAGAGATAACAGCCTCATTTTTGGGTTTTGTCTGGGCCTTTCATTCGGTTTTAATATTAAATGTGGCCCTTGTTTATAATGGCATTTGGCAACCCTTAATCCAAGACAATCTGTTTTATGGCGTCCCACTGGACTGGGTGTTTTCACAGGCGATTATTATAGGCGCACTTGTCCCGCTTGGTCGATTACTTGGTGTGAGCTCAGCTGCTCGTCATTTGGCCCAGGTGGGGATGATCGTTCTGATTTACTACGCTGCAGGGCTGGCGTTTAGCGGATTCAACGCGGCTATGATTGTGATAAGTGTTTATGCCTTTTGCGCTACGTTGGCCATGGCCTTATCTGATTGGACGGCTAGCGACACATGTATTCGTGCTCGCTCAGCCTTGCAGGCTCTGGCTTGGGCGACATTACTCTTATGGCTGTTTCCTTCCACGGTATTTTATTTAACGATGAATAGCTGGAATGCGATTTTGCAACGCGACGTTGTTACCACGGCTTTATATTTGTTACCGCTATTAATACCAGCTGGCTTGCTAATGGGGGCTTTATACCAATTCGCAATAGAAGGTGATGGGACAGCCTTTCCTTATGATCCACCGAAGAGGTTAGTGACGGGTGGTGTGTATCAATATCTTTCTAATCCAATGCAAGTAGGAATATGTTTAATGATGTTTTGGTGGGGCGTTGTTATTCAAAGCATGTGGATCACGATCTCTGCGATTATCGCGGTTATTTTGTTTATTGTTTTTAAGGATGTTTGTAATGGTAGCTGTGCAATCGGTAAGGGAAACAAGGAGTGGGAGGCATATCAGCAGACAGTCCCTAAATGGATTCCACGCTTTAAAGCCGAGTTGACAAGTAATAAGGGGTGAACAATGAACAGTACAGGTAAATGGTTTGCTGAGAGTTACGATGAGCTTAACCCGCTTTTACAGGAATTACATATGAAAGGCGGTCAATTGACAGGACCGGTTTGTATAAAGATACCGGGGGGTATTGCCGGTCTGCTCGGTCGGCGTGTTGCAAAAAAACTGGGTATTCCGGTAACCAGAGGTGCTCACTCACTGACAGTAGGAATAACGCCTTGTGAAGATGGACTGCATTGGGACCGGTGTTTTGATGAGCAGAGCGATGTTAAATCAGTATTCAAACCGGTTGGCACTAAGTCTGATGGTTATTGGGTAGAAAGTACGGGTGCAATTCAGTTGCACTTAACGGTTGATATAAAAGATGGGGGTTGGTACTGGCGCTGTTTGCAGGCCAGGATTAACGGCATAAAAATCCCTTTGTGGTTGTTGCCACGAACAACGGCGTACAAAGTAATTGAACATAAGTCATATCGTTTTTATGTTGGGTTTTCGCTACCACTGTTTGGAGATATTCTTTCCTATAGTGGCCTGTTAACTATGCACGCTAACAATGACCGAGTATGCGTATGAAGATACTATTAACCGGCGGTAATGGGTTCATTGGCAGCCATCTGGTTAAGGCGTTGGTCATAGCAGGGCATGATCTTGTGATTGCTAGCCGCCGTAGTGGCATCGATTTTAACCGCATGTTAAATGCGACTGACTGGTTACCGCACCTGCAAGGTGTCGATGTCGTCATTAACTGTGTTGGTATTATTGCCGAGACAGGTGGGCAACGTTTCACCACGTTACACACGAAAGCACCCATCGCCTTGTTTGAGGCCTGTCAGATGATAGGCGTAAAACGGGTTATTCAGATATCCGCATTGGGCGCTGATGAGGCCGCGTTCACGCCTTATCAAGTCAGCAAAAGGGCAGCGGATGATCACTTGCGCAGTTTGCCATTAGCCTGGTTTGTCCTGCGGCCCTCATTGGTATACGGCGCTGGCGGTAAGAGTGCGGCATTATTTAAGCGCATGGCAAACTTACCGCTGATCCCCGTGGTTGGGCAGGGTGGGCAATTAATTCAACCGGTGCATATCACCGACTTGGTGGATGCGGTGTTGGCATGCCTGGATACGACATCGACAAGGCGCACGATTGATGTTGTTGGCCCTCGAGTCTTTCGTTTTGCTGACTGGTTGCAACGATTGCGTCTTCACGCCGGCAAGAAAAGCGCGAACACGCTTTCTGTCCCATTCAAGGTGATGTTGGCACTTTCTCACCTTGGTCATTTTGTTATCCCGTTGTTGCATCCTGACAATTTGCGCATGCTTCAACAGGGTAATACAGCAGATGTAGAGCCGTTACGTGAATTACTCGGGAGGAACCCACATGATGTACCTTAGCCTGAAGAGTTTACATTTACTCAGTATGGTCGTGCTGTTCGGCACTGGGTTAGGCAGTGCCTGGTATAAATGGATGTCTGATCGCAGTGGCAATGTGGCACACATTGCCGCAACCAATCGACAGGTGGTGTTGGCGGATTGGTTGTTTACGACGCCGACCATTTTAATCCAACCTATAACGGGGGGAGCGATGTTGTTGTTACTGGATATTCCGTATACGACCCCCTGGGTTATGGCGAGCTTGGTGCTATATGTTTTTGCGGGTGCCTGCTGGGTACCAGTAGTGTGGTTACAGATCCGTATGCAAAAATTATCTGAGCAGGCCAACATGACAGGGGCTGTTTTACCTGAACAATACTGGCGCTATGCACGATATTGGTTTTGGCTAGGCGTGCCGGCATTTATCTCAATGGTACTAATTGTTTTATTGATGGTGTACAAGTTTGCCTAGGAGGTGACAGGTGAAAGAACAGAATATTATGCGAAAGGCACTGGGAGAACAGTGGCACGCGTTACCTGCCACGTTACGCGCACATTATCAGGATGAGGATAATACCGATGTTGGCGTATTGGATATCGAATATCCGCGTGCGATGCAGTTAGTTTTAAATTTGCTGCATTTATTCGGTGCGCTGCTTAACAGGCGTGGCAAGGCGATCCCAACCACTGTCGAAAAAACAATGAACGATGACACACAATACTGGAAACGCACACTATGTTTACCGGACGGTAAAACGCTTTTGTTCACAAGTCGCTGGGTGTACGGTGAAGGAAATCAACTCATTGAGTATGTGAACTCATTTCTTGGCCTGCGCATGGCGGTTTGCGTAAAAGAAGGTGAATTGCATTATGCTGGGATCCATTATGTGCTTCAGCTGGGCCGTATACGCATTCCGATCCCTGAATGGTTGATGCTCGGTCATACCACGATCATTGAATCTCAGCTGGATGAGACACATTTTGTGATGGACTTTCGACTACACCATCCCTTGTTTGGGCAGATATACCGTTATGCGGGCAAGTTTGAGACAAAAACAAGGATCGAGGCTGGTGATAAGGTAAACCATGCATAAAGCATCACGTCACGCAGATGAACTCAATGGTCGCCATGTGGTGATATTTGATG
>Ga0316207_10004378_pt1 | contig 12315 bp, 14 predicted proteins | sample 6weekpyrite_MG_FD_204943 | JGI IMG/M metagenome (GOLD analysis project Ga0316207, IMG submission 204943) | Microbial mat bacterial communities from mineral coupon in-situ incubated in ocean water Damariscotta River, Maine, United States -... | ecosystem: Environmental > Aquatic > Marine >... | reverse complement strand
GAACAAGTTTCGGTCGTTATTCCGCCTGATTTCAACCGTTTTGCAAACAGTTTCACGCATATTTTTTCTGGCGGATATGCTGCGGGCTACTATAGTTACAAGTGGGCAGAGGTTCTTTCCAGCGATGCCTTTGCCGCATTCGAAGAAACTGATATTTTTGATGCTGAAACTGGGCAGCGTTTTCTAAGTAGCGTGCTAGAACAGGGTGGTTCACACAATGCGATGGATTTGTTTGTTCAGTTCAGGGGAAGAGAACCTAATATAGAAGCACTTCTCAGGCACAGTGGTATTGCGGCATAATAGTCAGCAGTATCCGGGGAATAATAATGAAAAAAAACTATTTAACACTTTCCATACTGGTGCTGTCTTTGCAAACAGCCCCGCTATTGGCAAAAACATTCTACGTCACGGATAAAGTGCTGGTTGGTGTTTATGAACAAGCCAACACAGAAAGCAATCTGATTAAGGCTCTACCTACCGGAACCCCTATCGAAGTGCTGGAACGAATCGATGAATTTGCCAAGGTTCGCAGTCCGGATGGTACCACCGGCTGGGTAGAAAATTCTTACCTTATCGATCATAAGCCAGCGCAACTGGTTGTGCTGGAGCTCACAGATCAACAACAACAGGTAAACGAACAATTATCCCTGGCACAGGCTGAACTTGAAGCCACGCAAAAACAACTAGTGGACCTAAAAAACAACTCTGCTGCCGATGCTAATCAACAAGATAAGAAACTAACAAAAGAAATTAATCAACTTAAAAAAGATTCTTCTGCCTTATCTAAAAAGCTGGCGGCAGCAAAAAAACAGTTAACAAATAAATCTAAACAACAATCCGACATCGAAAAACAGAACCAGCAATTGCAGGAAGAAATTATTGCGCTACGCAAAACTAAAACGCCTGTCCCCGCTGATACTCCTGCCGCTGATACAGCAGATAGCAAAGAACTTAAAACACTGCAAATTGAGAACAAGCAACTAGCTACCACGCTTAATCAAATACGTGAAGCACTTAACCTCCCCGCTAATACAGCAAATGATACTGAGGCTAGTGGGGTCACGCTAAAATATATATGGTTACTGATAGGTGCACTTGTACTTGCTATGAGTGGTTTTATCGCAGGCATCAAGTGGTTGGACTGGCGTAACCTCAAGCGCCATGGCGGTTTCCGTATTTAATACTACTAACTATGTCATCTTATAAATATAAAGATCTTCGCGATTTTATCGCGCTGCTTGAACAACGCGGTGAACTTACCCGCATCAGTGTAGAAATTGATCCCTATCTTGAAATGACCGAGATCTGCGATCGTACCCTACGTGCAGGTGGCCCCGCGCTGTTATTTGAAAACCCCAAAGGCAGTGACACACCAGTACTTGGTAACCTGTTTGGCACAGCAGAACGTGTTGCCCTGGGTATGGGAGAAGAATCTGTTGAAGCCCTGCGCGAAGTCGGCAAACTACTTGCCATGCTAAAAGAACCGGATCCTCCCAAGGGCATGAAAGATGCCTGGGAAAAACTACCCGTGTTCAAACAAGTTCTCAACATGGCACCCAAGGCTGTCAATAATGCCGCTTGCCAGGCAAATATTATAGAAGGTGATGATGTCGATCTTAGCAAACTGCCAGTGCAAACATGTTGGCCCGGTGATGCCGGCCCGCTAATCAGCTGGGGCCTGGTGGTCACTAAAGGCCCACACAAAGAACGCCAGAACCTGGGGATCTACCGACAACAAGTGATAGGCAAAAACCGCGTTATTATGCGTTGGCTGGCACATCGTGGTGGCGCGCTCGACTTTGCCGAGTGGCAGAAACAACACCCGGGGGAACCCTTTCCAATAGCAGTAGCACTCGGTGCCGATCCAGCCACTATTCTCGGTGCGGTGACGCCTGTTCCTGACAGTCTTTCTGAGTATGCCTTCGCTGGGCTCCTACGCGGTGGCAAAACTGAGGTCACGACTTGTATTGGCTCTGACCTGCAGGTGCCAGCAAGCGCTGAATTTGTTCTGGAAGGGCACATCTACCCGGATGATATGGCCGATGAGGGTCCTTTTGGTGACCACACGGGCTATTACAACGAGGTTGATCGTTTTCCCGTTTTCACCATTGAGCGTATTACCCATCGCAAGGATCCGATCTACCACAGTACCTATACTGGCCGTCCACCCGATGAGCCTGCCATCCTCGGGGTTGCCCTTAATGAAGTGTTTGTACCGATCCTGCAAAAACAATTTCCTGAAATTGTCGATTTTTACCTGCCACCGGAAGGCTGCTCGTATCGGATGGCCTGTGTCAGTATGAAAAAACAATACGCCGGGCATGCCAAGCGCGTTATGTTTGGCGTCTGGTCATTCCTGCGCCAGTTTATGTACACCAAGTTTATTATTGTCACCGATGAAGATGTAAACGTACGTGACTGGAACGATGTTATCTGGGCCATGACCACCCGTATGGATCCGGGGCGTGATACAACAATAGTTGACAATACGCCTATAGATTATCTTGATTTTGCCTCACCGGTATCTGGACTCGGTTCAAAGATGGGCTTTGATGCCACTAATAAATGGCCTGGGGAAACTAATCGTGAATGGGGTCAGGCAATCAGTATGGATGAATCAGTAAAAACACGCGTAGATGAGTTATGGTCTGAACTAAATATTGATACAATGGACAAATAGAAAGGATCTCTATGATTTAATGGATATGATAACTGCCATGAACCGAATTCAATTAAAAACATTCATCATCAGCCTGTTACTGGCTCTCAGTACCCTCACCGTTACGGCTAATGTAAATGCCGCTGAAACCTCTGCAGCGCAAGATCTGGTCGTCACTAACACCATGAAGTTACTCGGTGAACTCAAAACCAATAACGGCGCTATTAAAAAAGACTCTGCCGTTGCCTATACGCTGGTTGAAGACATTGTGCTGCCACATATTGATTTTCGCCGCATTGGCCAACTGGTGCTTGGTAAATACTGGCGTCGTGCCACGGATGAACAGCGTGTCCGTTTCGTAAACGAATTCAAGGAATTCCTGGTTCGTACTTACGTGACCGCCATGGTCGAATTCTCAGATCAAATCATTTCGCATGCTGACAATGTTCGCTACCTGCCTTTTCGCAATACCGATCCTGAAGATGTCTCGGTGCGCATGGAAATCCGCCTCGCCGACAGACCACCGGTATCCGTCCATTACAGCCTCTATCTGAATGACGCTAATTGGCTTATCTATGACTTGTCTGTTGAAGGCATCAGCCTCGCAACTACATACCGTAGCTCGTTTGCCAGCGAAATTCGCCGTGGTGGTCTGGACAAGCTCATCAACAAACTGGCGGCTCGTAATGACAAAGCCGAACAGGCCAAGCAAACTGCTGTTACAACACAGTAAACCCAGAACCAGTATGAAACATCATTTAACTGCCCATGGCAGTGCGGTACACTGTTTTGTGATCTACCGCTGTTGAAAAAATAACAACCAGGAGACACCCATGCGCACGATCATGGTCATAAATGCCAAGGGAGGTTGTGGCAAAACAACCCTGGCAACGAATATTGCAGGCTTCTATGCTGACAAGGGTAAAGCTGTTGCGATTGCCGACTTTGATCCGCAAGGCTCTAGCCTCGACTGGCTCAAGGCTCGCCCAGAAGATCGCCCTGAAATTGTTGGCATCGATGCCAGCGATGGTTCATTTCGCAGCCCGCGCAATATTGATACCTTGATCCTTGATGTCCCGGCTGCGGTTCACGGCAAGATCCTCACCGCGCTGGTTCGCCGTGCAGAATCACTGGTAATTCCGGTATTACCTTCACCCATTGATATGCGTGCTGCTGCCCATTTTATTGAAGAATTATTACTGGTCGGTAAAGTCAACCGTGACGAAGTCAAACTCGCGGTCGTCGCCAACCGGGTAAAAGAAAATACCCTCATCTTTCACACTTTGGAAAAATTTTTGCGTCGCTTAAAAATCCCGCGCATCGCAACCTTACGTGATACGCAAAACTATATTCGCTCTGCTGAACGTGGTATCAGTATTTTTGAAATGGCGCCTTCCGCAGTTGAGCAGGACGTTGAGCAATGGCGTTCACTGACACGCTGGCTGAATAGTAAACGTAGTATTGCTTAACCACATTTTAAAAACCACACTTAAATAAGGCATCAGCTTGTCTGAAAAGAATCTGAAAATATTATGCGATATCACAACTGAAGCTCACACGCGCATTCAGCAAGATTTTGCAGATATTAATCCTGTTGTGGGTGTTAGTCAGAAGATGCGTGATATCGGTGTCCCTGCTGATGCAATGACGATTGATTGTTTAAAAACAGGTAAGCGCATTATTATTATATTGCACGATCAAGATCCAGAGATTGTTAATTATCAATTTTGTTTTAAAGATAAAGATCCGGGTGATGTGTTTGAGCAACTACCGTTTAGTGATTTGACTACTCAAAAATTGTACGACTGGATTAAAGACTATTTTTCAACCACAACAACTTCTTAATACGTAGCACCCAATCAGCTTTATTTCTGTGCCAATAATGTTTCAACGATGGGACATTTCTGTGACGTTTTGCCTGCATTACACGCACTAATTAGTTGTGTTAACGTGGTTTGCAAAGCTTGCAGATCTTTAATTTGCTTAGCAATCTTTTTACTTTTTTCTTCTGCACGGAGTCGTACATCCCGACAATGCCCTTCACCCAGTTCGAACAATTCCGCTACCTCTTGCAACGTAAAACCTAACTTCTGAGCACGTTTAATAAACTTTATATGCTCTAGTGTTTCCTGGGGATACTGTCGATAACCTTGATCAGGTTTACAGGGTTCATCAACCAGGCCTATTTTCTGATAATAACGTACGGTTTCCACGTTAACCCCCGCGGCTGCCGCTAGTCGTCCGATTGTATATTCAGCTTGAGCAGGCTGTTTCACAGAAAATACCCTCTTGACTCTGTACCTAGGTACGGAGTTTATACTGATACTCCTCGAAATCAACTGAGTGGACTTCTAAATGCGATGGCTTAGCAGGCTTTTTTCAAGAACCGGCGCTTTCGGCGCGATTATCGCGGCGATGGGCTGCGCTTCCTGTTTCCCGGCCCTTGGTGCGCTGGCTGCTTCAATCGGGCTTGGCTTTTTAGCGCAATTTGAGGGTCTCTTTATTAATACCCTGTTGCCCCTGTTCGCCTGGCTAGTACTGATTACGAACATTATTTCTTTTTTATCGCACCAATGCTGGAACCGACTAGCCATTGATGCCATTGGACCCATTCTGGTGTTGTTATCCCTTTATCCACTCTGGGCATACGGATGGAGTACCTATCTCTTTTATGCGGGACTTCTTTTCATGATGGCTGCCGCCATTCTAGGCATCGTCTTACCGCCTGAAAAGATTTGCAGCCAGGATGGAGAACAACATGATTGATTGTTGTTCTTCTTCATGTGAAACCAAATCTAGACCAAGCAAGCTTGATTGTCCTGCATGTGGAGAAAAATGTTTAAGTGTTACAACAAAGGCCATGTTGCATCATATCAAGCAACCATGGACGTATGAATTTTCTGGAGAGCAATATTTTTTCTGCAGCAATCCTTCATGTGATAGTGTTTATTTTTCCTCTACTAATAAAGTAATCTATAAACCTGCTATTAGAACCAGTCATTCTGATTCTGCACAAACAGATGATCCATTAATTTGTTTTTGTTTTGGTGTAAACAAATCAGATGCCTCTGTAAATAAAGATATAAAAGCATTTGTGGTCAAACAAACCAAGGCATCGATGTGTTCTTGTGAAACAGCGAACCCATCCGGTCGCTGCTGTTTGAAAAATTTTCCTAAATTCTAGAATCAATAAAATTAGACATGCTTAACACGATATACAAAATTATTATTTATTAGAACATCGATCCAATCCTGTTCATTTTTGTAAATACTCTCAGAATATTGCTTTCACTTGCTAGCGCGAATACCTTCTTTGATCGTTTTATATGCCAACTCAATATTTAACTCTGTAAGCATTTTTGCATTATCAATCCGTCGTGATTCTTTCAGGTAAGACAACATGCCTGCCGTCATGACCTGTTCCGCCTCCTGCATCGACACTTGTGGTGGCCTGTGCAATGCCAGGGCATCTGCAACCTGGTTAAACCAGTCTGTCATCGTGCCTGGATGACCATCCGAAACATTAAAGACATCACCACTGTTGGCCCTTTCTGCTGCCGTTACGCATATCATCGCCAGGTCATCTGAATGGATGCGATTGGTGAAGCCACATTCCGACTCATTCAACACGGGCAAAGCCTTCTCAAGACGTTCCCGGGGCAGACGTCCTGGTCCATAGATACCGGGCACCCTGAGAATCACATAGGGCACTTCATTATTTTTCGCCCACTGGCTCAGTCGTGATTCTGCATCTAACCGTCGCAGGCCGCGCTCAGTGCCCGGCTCCAGCGGGGAGTTTTCATCAATCCAGTCACCACCACTATCCCCGTAAACAGCCGTTGTGCTGATTAAAACCACTTTATTTGGAAGGTTATTAGGCCGAATACTCGTTAACCAATTTGCCATGCGTGTATCTTTTGTTCCGCTACGCGGTGGTGGTGCAAAGTAAAACAAGGTGTTTTGCTTATAATCAATTTCGTCCAGGCTAGCAGGATCATCCAGATTGGCCTCGATTGGCTCAATATTGTGTTTCTGCAATGCCTCTGCAGAGGTCCTGGTTTGCACAAGACCTCGCACCAGGCTGCCTTTCTGCTGGTATCTTGCTGCGACTCGTTGACCAATATCACCACAGCCAATGATTGTAATTACATGCATGGGTTTCACTTCACTCCAAAAACAGGGATAATTCCGAGCCTTTCAGTCAGGCTTTAGTGGAACCAAGTAGTCATTGTTATGAAATTTTCTGTCCTTGTCGAACCGGATGGTACCTCGTTTGAGGCTACCGAAGATGAATCTATCCTCGATGCCGCGATGCGCCAGGACGTTCCGCTTGCCTACAGCTGCCGCGATGGTCTCTGTGGTGCCTGTAAGGCACGTCTGCTAGAAGGTAGTGTCATCTACCCCGAAGAGCGACCCGAGGCACTTTCAGACGCGGAAATGCAAGAAGGCCTGGCCCTACTTTGCCAGGCAAGGCCCACGAGTGATCTACGTCTTGAGGCTAATATTGCTGATGCCATTGCCGGGATTCCAATTCGCAAAATGCCTTGCCGGGTTTCTTCTAGCGAACAACTCAGTCATGACGTGATGCGTATTCTTCTGACATTGCCCGGCAAGCTACAGTTTCAATTCCTTGCCGGCCAATATATCGACTTTATTCTAAAAGATGGCCGTCGCCGTAGTTATTCAATTGCCAATGCTCCACATGATGGTGACCATATCGAGCTGCATGTTCGTTACGTTGAGGGCGGCGAATTTGCTGAGTATGCCTTTGGTAATATGCCAGACAAGGCCATGCTACGCATTGAAGGTCCGCTCGGCACATTTTACCTTCGTGAAGATAGCCAGTGTCCGATTATCTTTATGGCAGGTGGCACAGGCTTCGCTCCGATAAAGGGCCTCATTGAGCACAGCCTGAAACTTGGCCAGACACGTCCAATCCACCTGTACTGGGGTGCTCGAGCACTACGCGATCTTTATGCAAATGATATGGCAGAACAATGGGCCAGTCAGTACGATCATATTCAGTACGTGCCTGTCTTATCTAATCCCGCTGATGATGATAACTGGCAGGGACGAACCGGTTTTGTACATGATGCCATCATGGAAGATTTTAAGGACCTCTCATGTTTTGACATTTATGCAGGTGGCCCACCTGAAATGGTTAACGCAGGCTTCGATAGTTTCTGTACCCGTGGCTTAACAGCGGAGCATTATTTTTCTGATTCGTTTGAGTATGCACGAGATAAGAAATAACGATTTAGTTATCCAGTAACAGCAAACCTTTTCGATAACAATCTGCTGCCTGCTGGGATTCATTGAGCTTCTCCAGCAATTCACCTAATGCACGGTAACTAGCCGCCGTTGGCAAAACACCCAGGCTTGCCTCAAACCAGGCACGTGCCTTACCCCACAATTCATTGCGAACGGCTAACCGGGCCAGTGAATCCAGTAGCACGTGATCTTCGCTATGCTCTGCTTGCCATTGTTCCGCCCAGGTTAATTGTTTCAACTTGTCACTGGCTTCTGCGCGTGCATATAACTTAACCAGTCCTCGATCCCAGTGCTTAACAAGGTGCTTGTGCAAAATCTCAACTACCTCATCATCATCACCATGCTCAAGTAAACGTGTGAGGTACTGCTGCAACAATGTATTATTTGAACGTATCGCCTTCGGTGCATTAGACCAGCATTTTTTCACTTCAGCGATTGATGGCTGTCTTTTAATTAGCTCAGCGTAGACTGTTGATTCCAGTAACTCCTGCTCTTTATCATTGAGTAATTTATTTTTACGAGCCACAGGCAGTAATTCATACAGATTATCCCAATCCTGAAGCTCACCGTACAATCGTAAAAGTAATTTCAGTACATGCGGATGTTTAGGTGCGATAGTACGACAATGCATTAAGGTCGCCAGCGCCTGTTCAAGCTGACCATGACGTAATTGTAAATCAGCCTGCGTCAAGCCAACCGCCACATCTGAACCTGGCATGCTGTCATGGGCAAGAGAAAGGAAATCATCACGACGCTTATCTTCACCCTGTTCCTGTGCAGCACTTGCTGCAGCAAGATAATTCAGCAAAGGCGTCTCACTGTACTGAACATTTTTAATTAACAATTTTTCTGATTTCTTCCAGTTACGTTGCGCCAGCTCTAGCAAACCCTGGTTCAGGTTCTGGCGTGCCAATTTATGATTGCGCTGCAAGCGCCATTCTCGTAACCGCTCACCGAAACCCCAGCTATTCGAAATAAAACGCAATAAAAAATAAAGCAAAGCAAAACTGATCACTATCATTAACGCAAAGAATGTCAGGCTCAATTCTATTACCCAAGGAGTACGAGCAATCAACACGTAGCCGGTATCTTCAATCGCCAGCAGGCTGATAATCACCGCCATTAAGACAACCAGGAGGACTTTAAACAGCCACTTCATTGTGCCTTCTTCTCCTTGCTCTTGGCCGGGCTGGCCTGTTTAACCATGCCATTCTTAACCTGTTCCAGCATTGCCAGGGAACGACTAATGTCCGGGTATTCGGGTTCAAGTTGTAGCTTGCTCAATGATTGCAATTCTGTGGTAATCGCAATAACGGCCGGCTGGTCTGCATTAAAATATTCTGCTAACCAATCATTGGCTTCCTGCAAGCTGGCACTAAATAATTGCGTATCATTCTGTAATAATGCTAGTCGTGCTATCTCTATTTTCAACCGCAATGCCTGCCTGATTTGTTGCGATTCCTGCTCACCCAGTAATGGAACAATTTTTTTATCACTGCGACGAATAGTCACCAGTGTTTTCATTTCTGACCAAATTGCATCGGCATGCTTTTTCCACTCGGCAAGTTCAGTGCTGTTTTCCGGTAACGGTTGTTTTAGTACTTCAACCGGTTTTATTTTGCCAAGTTCTTTAATCGATAACTGCTTAACCTGCATGGCAAGAGCAGTTAGATTCAAACTCACACCTTCTAGGTCTATCTCTTTAACTGCACGTAATGCTGCTATTTCTTCCTTAACCACGCCACGTACTTTATGTAATGCTGGTGCGGCCAGGCGTGCTAATCGCTCATCAGCCAGTTGTAATGCAATCAGTGACGTTTCTTTATCCTTAAATAACTGCAAGCGCATATTCGCCTGTCTTAAGGTATACCTGATTTCTGCAACTGCCCAGTCATAACGATTGCGTCCCAACTTTTCTTTTATCTGAGATAGACGTTTCGTCATCTCTTGTTGCTGTTGGCTGAGTGCGGACTGTTTGGATGCAGTGTTGGTTTGAATTTGTTGCTGCGTTTGCTTTAAACCCGCGATTTGCGAATTCAGATCACTAATCGTTCTTGTCTGTGCGCTTTGTAGTTGCTGAGCCGTGAACCACATATAGCCCGTGCCTGCACCAGCGGCCAGTGCAAGCAATAAACTAATAACGACAACAAACGGCAGAATAGAAAAGCCTTGCTTTGGTTTACTGATCTCTTCCTCAAGCTCTGTTGTTTGTTCTGTTGTCTCGGTATCGGTCATTCATTTCTCCAACACTATTCTACCTGCCATTTCTCAATCGCTTTGATGATTCCTGCATTATCTGGTTCATCCGCGACAATGACAGTGTCTAGAAATCCCAGTTGTTCTGCAAGTGCTCTTATACGCTCACTGACAACAACTAAAGGACAGCCATATAAGCTTTGTTTTTGTTGATCGTTTAATTCAGAATTATCAATACTCGATGCCAGGTTACGCAATGTTTCGCCACTGGCAACTGTAATAATATCAATACCATTATTTACAATTTCGCTCAGCAAACCTGCATCAGGAAGCGGTGAACTTCGTTTATAAACTTCGGCGTAATCGACCAGCGCCTGACGTTCACGCAGGCCGTTAGCCAGGGCTTCCCTTCCACCTACGCCCCGAACAATGAGCATTTTTTTTGCTGCCAGGGATTCATTACTAAAAGCTTCTAATAAGCCTTCACTGTTGGCGTCGTGCTCGGGTTGCAAGGCAACTTCCAACCCTGCCTGCCTTAAGGCGCTAGTCGTACTTTGGCCGATGGCTGCTATCGCAGTATTATCTGGCCAATTGGTAACCGGCAATAGTGATAATGCGTGGCGCACGGCATTCTGGCTTATAAAAATAATCCAGTCATAACCCGAAGCAAATTTACAACGTTGTACAGATTCAGCATCTTGAACAGGCTCGATAGCCAATGCTGGAAAACGAACCGCCTGGCCACCCGCTTGTTCAATCAAAACAGACATTGCTTCTGCCTGTTCAACAGGGCGGGTCACCATAACCCTAATGTTGTGTAACCGATCGGTCATGTGCTTTCGGCGTAGAGTGCCTCCAGAATTGTATCAGCGCCACGAGCTAATAACTCCTCTGCCAAGGCAGTGCCCATTGAGGCTGCTTCGGAAGGCTGGCCAAAAATAGCGCTGCGCAAGATTTCACTACCATCAGTACGACCGACCAGACCGCGAAGTTGTAATTGTTCGTCATTTAACTCGGCAAAACCGGCAATGGGCACCTGGCAGCCCCCTCCGAGTCGTTCATTCATGGCACGTTCTGCTTCTACGCAAATATGGGTTACCGGATCATCCAGCACTGCAATTAGATTATTGATTGCTGCATCATCTTTTCTACATTCAATGCCAATCGCACCCTGGCCAATCGCAGGCAAACTGGTATCCGGACTCATTGAGGCCGTTATACGCTCATCAAAGCCGAGTCGCTTTAAGCCAGCACAAGCAAGAATAATGGCGTCATAATCTCCCGCGTCCAGTTTGGCCAGGCGCGTATTCACATTGCCACGCAGATCTAATATCTGTAGATCAGGCCTTGCCTCTTTTAACTGACACTGGCGACGCAGACTCGAGGTACCGAGGCGGGCACCCTCTGGTAAATCATTAAAATCTTTGTAATTGTTTGAAACAAAGGCATCCCGAGGGTCTTCACGCTTTAAAATAACCGGTAAATAGAGCCCATCTGGTAGCTCCACCGGTACATCTTTCATCGAGTGCACGGCAATATCGGCTTCTCCATCCAGCATGGCACGTTCCAGCTCCTTCACAAACAATCCCTTGCCACCAATCTTGGCCAGTGGAGTATCAAGGATTTTGTCGCCCTGGGTGGTAAAAGTGACCAGTTCTACCTCTAAGCCTGGGTGCGCCTCGATCAGCCTGGCCGAAACATGTTCAGCCTGCCACATAGCTAATGGGCTCTTACGAGTAGCAATACGTATTTGATTTTTAGACATTTTTTACTAATCCTGTGGCCAGCCAGAGCAGGAGCCATGCTTCTTAATATTGGTTTTTTTACAAAAAACCTCGTTGTTAGGGATATTTTACGTCATCCGCACTGTCTCACGCTATAATATGTGTCTGTTTTGAGAGTATTTTTTATGAAGCTGACTTTTAACAAATTATTGCTAACAGGATTACTGAGCCTGCTATCGATTTCTTCGTCTCAGGCAGCAGATGTCAGTCTCACCGATCTTGTCGATCTTAAAGCAGATACCCATCAGGCAGAATCACGCCAACTTCCCATCCTGGTGATGTTTTCAGCGAGTTATTGCGGCTATTGCTCGGTCATCAAAGAAGAATTTCTCAAACCGATGCTTATCAGTGGCGATTACACAGATAAGGTGATTATCCGTGTTTTGGAAATCGATGCCGATGATG
>Ga0316207_10004377_pt1 | contig 12317 bp, 11 predicted proteins | sample 6weekpyrite_MG_FD_204943 | JGI IMG/M metagenome (GOLD analysis project Ga0316207, IMG submission 204943) | Microbial mat bacterial communities from mineral coupon in-situ incubated in ocean water Damariscotta River, Maine, United States -... | ecosystem: Environmental > Aquatic > Marine >... | reverse complement strand
TTGGCGGCAATCCGGCCGATCGTGTCGGTGCCATCCTGAACGCCGCCACCGCCGATACGCGCGACCGGGTGCTCGACGGGCTCGATACCCGCGACGCAGGCTTCGCTGGCGATGTCCGGCGCGCGATCTTTACCTTTGAACACCTGCCCAAGCGGCTGGAAAGCAAGGATGTGCCCAAGGCCATGCGCGGCGTCGATCCCGAAACCACCATCCTGGCCCTGGCCGCAGGCATGCAGGCGGCCCCCGTCGCGGTCGAGTTTCTGCTCGAAAACATGTCCAAACGCATGGCCGAACAGCTGCGCGAAGATGCCGATGCGCGTGGCGTGGTCCACGGTCCCGAGGGTGAGATCGCGATGGCAGAGGTTGTCGCTTCGGTCCGCAGCCTGGAGGAAGCAGGCGAGATTCGCCTTATCGAGCAGGAGGATTGACCACCCCGCGCCCGACGTTGACAGGTTCTCTGCCTGCCGCATAGGCTTTGGCCGGCGGGGTGGGAAACAGATATGCCATTGGACGTTTATTTGATTTATCTCGCCGCTGTTGGCGTCTTTTTCGCGACACCGCCCGATAGCAGCCAGCTTTTGATCATCTCGAACAGCCTGCGCCATGGGCTGCGCAAGAGCCTTTTCACCGTTGCGGGCGATCTCAGCGCCAATGTCCTGCAGATGACCGCCGCCGCCTTTGGCCTGGCCGCGATCATCGCCAGTTCGGCCAGCGGTTTTTTGTGGATCAAGTGGCTCGGCGTGACTTATCTGGCCTGGATCGGCCTCCGGCTCTTTTTGTGGGGGGGCCGCGCCGACACCGCCGAAGCGGCCCGCAACGGCACCGCGCCGCGTCTTTTTCGCCAGGGTTTCATCACCTCGATGGCCAACCCTTTCGCCGTGGTCTTTTTCGGCGCGCTCTTTCCCCAATTCATCGACCCGGCCCGCGCCGTCCTGCCACAGCTTCTGATCCTCGGGGCGACGTATCTGTTGGTTGACGGGACGATCCTGGTCCTTTGGGGCTGGGCCGGCATCCGCGCCGTGGCGCTTCTGAAACGGCTCTCATTTGGGGTGATCAACCGGATTTGCGGTGCCCTGATGATGGCCGCGGCGCTGCTTCTGGCGTCAAAGGACATGCAGCCCGAGCGATAAGCCCCTCAGGCCACATCCCCGACCGGCAGCGCATGCCGACCCTCGGCCCAGGCCCGCGCGGCGCGCCCGAAGGCGGCAAACAGAGGCCGCGACACCGGATCCTCGGCGGCGCGATATTCAGGGTGCCACTGCACCGACAGCGTGAAACCCGGTGCATCGGCAATATAGATCGCCTCGGGCGTGCCATCTTCGGCTATGCCATCGATCACCACCCGCGCCCCGGGGCGGTTGATGCCCTGCCCGTGCAGGGTGTTGGTCATCACTTCGCTGGCCCCCATCAGCCGGTGAAACGGCCCATCCCTGGTAAAGGTCACCGGGTGACGCAGGGCAAATTTCTCCTCCAGCGTGCCATCGGGCGGCATCCGGTGGTTCATCCGTCCCGGCAGATCGCGGATCTCGGGAAAGAGCGAGCCGCCCATCGCCACATTGACCTCCTGAAAGCCACGGCAGACGCCCAGAAACGGCTGACCGCGCTCGACGCAGGCGCGCACCAGCGGCAGGCTGACGGCGTCGCGGCACCGGTCGAAATCGCCATGCGCGGCGGTTTCATCCTCGCCGTATTCCTCGGGGTGCACATTGGGCCGCCCGCCGGTAAATAAAAACCCGTCACAAATTTCCAACAGCTCCGCCGTGGTGGCATAGCGCGGATCGGCGGGGATCACCAAGGGCACGGCATCCGAAACCTCTGCAACCGCGTCCGAATTCATCGTGCCGCCCGCGTGGGTCGGGTATTGATCGTTCAGGAGATAGTGATTGCCGATAATGCCGATGACGGGGCGCTGCATGGGATCCTCTGCGTTGGTCTTTGTCAGCTATACCGCCACGAGAGGCCCGAGAAAACCCGCCGCTGGCGCACATCCCGCCGTTCATCTGCGCAGGGCACGCACCAAACGCTTCAGGCCCCCGCGATCCGTGCCGTCATCTCGATCTCGATCTTCATCCGCGGATCCTGCAACCCGGCCTGGATCATTGTGGCCGCCGGGCGCACATCACCCAGCCATTTCCGCGTCACCGGCCAACAGGGCTCCCAATCGGCGGCATCGGGCAGGATATAGCGCACCCGCACAACATCACCGATCCCGGCCCCGACCTCCTCGAGCGCCGCCGCCATGGTGCGAAAACACTGCTCGGCCTGCATTGCGGGGTCGGGGCTGATCTCCATCGTGGCATAATCAAACCCGGTGGTTCCGGCGACAAATACCCAATTGCCATCGCGCACGGCGCGGCTATAGCCGATCCGCGCCTCGAACTCCGACCCCGATGAGACCTGCCGCCGGCTCATGCCACGCCCGTCAGCCCGGCCGCTTCGATCCCCGCCAGCGCTGCCGTCGCGTCATTATCCGAGGTATCGCCAGTAACCCCAACCGCGCCAATCACTGCGCCCGCGCCATCCTTGACCAGCACGCCACCCGGCACCGGGATCACCTTGCCGCCATAGGCCCCGTTCACCGCCGCCATGAAATAGGCCTGATCCTCGGCCCGCGCCATCTGCGCCGATCCCGGCATCCCCAGCATCACCGCGCCATAGGCCTTGCCGCGGGCAATCTCGAAACGCCCCGGGCTGGCCCCGTCCTCGCGTTCAAAGGCCAGCAAATGACCGCCCGCATCCAAGACGGCAACGCTCAAAGGCTTCAGCCCCAGATCGCGCCCCTTGGCGCGCGCACCCGCCACCATAATCCGCGCCGCATCCAATGTGATCATAGGCTTTCACCCTTCATTAAGGTTAACGGGCCGCCGCCGCGCGCGCCGCGCGCCGCCCGGCACCAACATAGTCAAAGCGCATCGCGCGCCACAAGCCACCCGGCCATTGAAACAGTCTCACCCGGCAGGCCGATTTTCCCAAAACTCCTGCCGCTTCTTCTTTGTCCCAAATACTCAAATCCCGCCCCCGGATCCCGGGCGCGACATCAGAGCGAAGCCTTCAGCTCCAGCCGCCGGCGATGCAACACCGGCTCGGTATAGCCCGAGGGCTGCACCCTGCCCTTGAACACCAGATCGCAGGCCGCCTGAAAGGCGATCCCGTCAAACCCCGGTGCCATCGCCCGGTAGGCCGGATCCCCTGCATTCTGGCCATCGACCACGGCGGCCATCTTCCGCATCGCGGCCATCACCTCGCCCTCATCAACAACACCGTGATGCAACCAGTTGGCGATATGCTGCGCCGAGATCCGGCAGGTCGCGCGATCCTCCATCAGGCCGACATCGTTGATATCGGGCACTTTGGAACAGCCCACGCCCTGATCGATCCAGCGCACCACATAGCCCAGAATGCCCTGGGCGTTGTTTTCCACCTCTGCCGTGATCTGCGCCGCGCTCCAGGCCCGGTATTCGGCCAGCGGAATGTGCAGGATATGCTCCACAAAGGCGCGCTTGCCGCCGGCAGCGATCTGATCCTGGCGGGCAAACACATCGACCCGGTGATAATGCAGCGCATGCAGCGTGGCCGCCGTCGGGCTTGGCACCCAGGCGCAATTGGCACCGGCGCGCGGATGTTCGATCTTGGCCTCCAGCATCGCGGCCATCTGGTCGGGCACCGCCCACATGCCCTTGCCGATCTGGGCCCGCCCCTGCAGGCCGCATTCCAGCCCGACATCAACATTCTGCGCCTCATAGGCCCCAATCCAGGATTTGCGCTTGATGAAATCCTTGCGGCTGAAGGGGCCGGCTTCCATGCTGGTATGGATCTCATCGCCGGTACGGTCGAGAAACCCGGTATTGATGAACGCCACCCGGCTTTTCGCGGCCCGGATGCATTCCTTGAGGTTCACCGACGTGCGGCGTTCCTCATCCATGATGCCCAGTTTCACGGTATGACGCGGCAGGCCCAGAACCGCCTCGACCCGGTCAAAGATCTCATCGGCAAACGCCACTTCGGCGGGCCCGTGCATCTTGGGTTTGACCACATAGACCGAGCCATGCAGCGAATTGCCGCCATCGCGTTTGAGGTCATGGATGGCAATCAGCGTGGTCACCATCGCATCCATCAGCCCTTCGAACACCTCCGCCCCGTCGCGGTCCAATATGGCCGGGTTGGTCATCAGATGGCCGACATTTCGGATCCACATCAGCGCCCGCCCCTTCAACACCACCGGCGCGCCATCCGGGCCGGTATAGCTGCGGTCGGGGGCCAAAGCGCGGGTAAAGCTCTTACCGCCCTTTGCCACCGTCTCGGTCAGATTGCCCTGCATCAGGCCCAGCCAATTGGCATAGCAAGCCACCTTGTCGGCGGCATCCACGGCCGCCACGCTATCCTCGCAATCCATGATCGCCGACAGCGCCGCCTCGACGCGGATATCGGCCATATTGGCCTGATCGTAGCGGCCAATGCGGTGATTGCCGTCAAAGACCAGCTCCATATGCAGCCCGTGATTGACCAGCACAACCGCATCGGGGCAATGCGCGGGACCGGTATAGCCCACGAATTTCTCAGGGGTTTTCAGCGGCTTGCCATCCATGATCAGCGCGCCATCGACAATCTCATAGCGCCGGATATCGGCATGGCTGGCCCCGGTGATGGGAAAATGCGTGTCCAGAATCACCCGCGCTGTGGCCACCACCCGCGCGCCCCGACCCTGCTCATAGCCCGCGCTTTCGGGCAGCGAGCCCATCGCATCAGTGCCGTAAAGCGCATCATATAGGCTGCCCCACCGGGCATTGGCCGCGTTCAGCGCATAGCGCGCATTCATGATCGGCACCACCAGCTGCGGCCCGGCCACGCGGGCAATCTCGGGGTCGACATTGGCGGTATCGATCTGAAATTCGCCGCCCTCCGGCACCAGATACCCGATCTCTTCCAGAAATTCCTTATAGGCGGCGCGGTCATGCGGGGCGTCGCGATGGCCGATATGCCAGGCATCGATGCGGCCCTGGATCTCTTCGCGCTGATCCAGAAGCGCACGGTTCTTCGGCCCCAGATCATGCACAATGGCCGAAAATCCGGCCCAGAAATCCTCAACCTTCACGCCGGTGCCGGGCAAGGCCTGCGTCTCAATGAAATCGGCCAGTTCGCTGGCCACCATCAGCCCGTGTTTGTCGATCCGCGTGCCCATCTTTGCCGCACTCCCTCTGTCGCGATGCATCTTGGCATGCCGTCGCATGCCGTTTCCGCCATCGAGGTAGTCGAAAAGTTTCCGATAGGCAACAAACCCGCGTCATTCGCGCCTTGGATGCTCTGCCTCCATCCGGCGATAGAAATCCTGCAACCGGCGGCCGCGCTCGGGCTTGAACGGCGCGCCTTCTGCCATGCTTTCGATCCGGTCCAGCCGGAACATGCGGAAATCATCGCGCAGCTCGCACCAGCCCACCACCGTCCAGACCGAGCCCCAGAACCACAGGCCAAGCGGGCGGATAACCCGGCGCGTCGCGGCCCCGTTCTGGTCGCAATAATCCAGCGCCAGGCGCTGCGAGGCATCGGTTGCCTGCTCGATCCGGTCGATCATGGCGCGCAGATCATCGGTCATGCGCGGCCCGACGGCATGAATAGGCACCCGGCCCGCGCGCAGCCGTTCGGCCTCGGGCAGGACCGCGCCGATCTTGACCAGCGCCTCCTCGGCCCCGCGCGCCATATCGGCCCCGCCAAAGGCCCGGATCAGCCGGGCCCCGGCCACCAGGGCGACTATTTCGTCGCGCGTAAACATGAGCGGCGGCAGGTCATAGCCTTCCTCCATCACGTAACCAACACCCGCCTCGCCGTCGATCGGCACACCAGTAGACATTAGATCGGCGATATCGCGGTAAATGGTGCGGGTGCTGACCTCCAGCCTTTCGGCCAATTGCTGTGCCGTCACCAACCGCCCCCCGCGCAGATGCTGCACGATCTGGAACAGGCGGTCGGCGCGGCGCATGGCTCAGGCCAACTCGAAAAGGCCGATGGAATTGCCATCGGGATCGGTTGCATAGAAAAACCGCCCCGGCGGGATCTCGATGGCCGGCGACACCACGCTGCCGCCCGCCGCCCAGACCCGGTCCATCATCTCTTCGACCGTGCCTTCGGCGGCCAGATGCACCGTGGGCCCGGTGCCATCGCCAGCGGGTTTACCTTTGTAAAGATGCCCCGCAACGCCGGTGGCGGGATCTGCGGGCTTGAAGATCGCGGTCACGTCGGGGCCCATCTGTTCCTTGGTGATGGTGGCCCCGGTGGCGGCGCTGTAAAAGGCAATGGCCTTGTCCAGATCCGCAACCGGCAGTTCAAACCAGACGGCGCTATGGGTGGGGGTATGTGCCATGGGGGCATTCCTTTCGGGGGTCAGAGTATCAATGACCAACGCTTTGCCATACCCCTGCTGACAGCATCGTGTCAGGATAGCGCTTGCGCCGCCGTTCAACCTGCGAAACCCTACGCCCCGACATGTTGAGGAGAGAGCCATGCGTGACGGGGCCCCACAAGCGATTCATCTGGCCGATTATGCCGCCCCCAATTGGTGGGTGGAGACTGTGGAGCTGGAGTTTGACCTGCACCCCACGGCCACGCGCGTGCGCTCCAAAATCCGCTTTGCCCGCAACCGCGATGCGGGCGCGGGCGATCTGCATCTTGATGGGGAGGGGCTCTCGCTCATCACTGCAACGGTGGACGGCAAGCCTTTGAGTGATAATGAATATCAGAAATCAGGGACCGCCCTGACCGTGCCCACCGCGCATCTGCCCGCCGACGGGTTCACCTGGCAGGCCGAGGTCGAGATCAACCCGAGCGCCAACACCGCGCTTGAGGGGCTTTACATGTCGAACGGCATGTTCTGCACCCAATGCGAGGCCGAAGGGTTTCGCAAAATCACCTATTATCCCGACCGCCCCGATGTGATGGCCCCGTTCGACGTGCGCATCCATTCGGCGCTGCCGGTGCTCCTGTCAAACGGCAACCCGGTCGAACGTCACGGGCCCGCCGCAGAATGGCACGATCCCTGGCCGAAACCGGCTTATCTTTTTGCACTGGTGGCGGGCGATCTGGTGGCCCATTCGGATCATTTCATCACCCGCTCGGGCGCGCACGTGGCGCTCAATATCTGGGTCCGGCGCGGCGATGAGGATAAATGCGCATTTGCCATGGGGGCGCTGAAACGCTCGATGAAATGGGATGAGGATGTATATGGCCGCGAATACGATCTCGACGTGTTCAACATCGTCGCGGTCGACGATTTCAACATGGGGGCGATGGAAAACAAGGGGTTGAATATCTTCAACTCTTCCGCCGTTCTGGCCAGCCCCGCCACCGCGACCGACGATAATTTCGCCCGCATCGAGGCCATCATCGCGCATGAATATTTCCACAATTGGACCGGCAACCGCATCACCTGCCGCGACTGGTTTCAGCTTTGCCTGAAAGAGGGGCTGACTGTTTTTCGCGATCAGCAGTTTTCCGGCGATATGCGCGGGGCGGCCGTGCAGCGGATCGAGGATGTTCTGGCGCTGCGCGGGCGTCAGTTCCGCGAGGATGCCGGGCCGCTGGCCCATCCCGTCCGGCCCGAAAGCTTTGTCGAGATCAACAATTTCTACACCGCCACGGTCTATGAAAAAGGGGCCGAAATCATCGGCATGCTGAAACGGATGGTGGGCGATGCGGGCTATGCGCGGGCGCTCGATCTCTATTTCGACCGCCACGATGGCGAGGCCGCCACGATCGAGGATTGGCTCAAGGTGTTCGAGGATGCCTGCGGCCGCGACCTGAGCCAGTTCAAGCGTTGGTACTCGCAGGCGGGCACGCCGCATATCCGGGTGAAAGATAGCTTTAGAAACGGCATTTATCAGATTGAATTTGAACAGGAAACGCCCGCCACGCCGGGGCAGGTGGACAAGCATCCGCAGGTTATTCCCATGGCGATGGGGCTGCTTGGAGCAGACGGCACAGATCTGGCCCCGACGCGGGTTCTGGAGCTGACCGAGGCGCAGACGAGCTTCACGTTCGAAGGGCTTTCGGCGCGCCCGGTGCCCTCGCTTCTGCGCGGGTTCTCGGCCCCCGTCATCCTCGATCATCAGACGTCCTTTGACGACCGCGCGCTCCTTTTGGCCCATGACACCGACCCGTTTGCCCGGTGGGAAGCCGGACGCAGCCTGACGCGTGAAACCGTTATGGCCCGCCTCACCGATGGCACCCCGCCCGCGGCGGCCTGGCTCAACGCGCTAAGGGCGGTTGCGGCAGATGACGATCTGGACCCGGCCTTTCGCGCGCTGGTGCTGGCACTGCCGGGGCAGGACGATATCGCGCGCGCTTCGGTCGATGCCGGGTTGGTGCCCGACCCTTCGGCCATCCACGCCGCCCTGAAATCGGTGGGCGAGGCCATCAGCGCGCAGTTCCGGGATCTCTTCGAGGCGCTTTATGAAGGGCTGGAGACCGCCGCCGATTACAGCCCCGATGCCGAACAGGCCGGCGCGCGCGCCTTGCGCAATATCGCCCTGAAACGGCTGACGCCGCTCGATCATGGGGCCCGTGCCCATGCCCAATATAACGCGGCCCGCAACATGACCGACCAACTGGCCGCCTTTATCTGTCTGCTCGATCACGGCGATCCGGAGATTGCCGCCCGGTTCCACGAGGATTGGCATCAGGACCGGCTGGTGATGGATAAATGGTTCATGCTGCAAGTGGCACACGCTAAACCAGAGGAGGCCGTCGCGCGCGCGACCATCCTGACGGAACATCCTGATTTCGATATGAAAAACCCCAACCGTTTCCGCGCCGTGATGGGCGGGCTGACGGGCGGCAATCCGGCGGGGTTTCACGATCCCTCAGGCGCGGGCTATGCGTTTTTGGCCAGCTGGCTCATCCGGCTTGACCGGGCCAATCCGCAAACCGCCGCGCGCCTCTCGACCGCGTTCGAGACCTGGGGGCGCTATGATGTCGACAGGCAGGCGCTGATGCTGGCCGAGCTTGACCGTATCGCGGGCCAGGACGGGCTCAGCCGTGATCTGGCCGAGATGGTCGGACGCATGTTACCGGGCTGAGCGCGCGCCTGGAGGCCCCCGCGCGCCGAGTTGCCCGCAATCGCACGTTATGGTCATGCCCCGGGCCCGCGCGCGACACAGAATCGGCCAAAACCGGGGGCAGGGTTGCGCCCATGTCTGCTGTCTTCCAATACCGCGTCTCGGGGCGCACGCAATGGGCCTGGCCCGGCCTTGGTGCCGGTGTGGTCACACTGGCGCTGGCCGCCAATAATAATGCGCCGGTCTGGATCTGGGCGCTCTTGCTGCCCTGCGTCGCGATATGCCTGATACAAATCGCGTTTCGCCCGGTCTATGGCATCCGCATGTCGCCGGCCCTGTTGGAAGTGTTCGACGGCTTTCGCGAAGAGGCGCTACCCCTGGCGCAAATCGCCTATCTCAGGATCAACCGGGGCGACGCCCGCGTCGTGCTGCAAAACGGGGCCGAAGTGGCGCTTCCGCCGCGCGCCTTGCCCAATCCGCTGGCCCTGATCCGCGAGATGACGGCGCGCGACATCCCGGTGCGGCAGGTTTAAAGCGTGTTGCGTGCCACTGGCAGTATGCATTCAGCTTTTTGACTGAGCTAGCGTTTGCGCATGCGAACGCGTTCAGGCAGAAAGCTGAGCTTGATCTCACGCGACGCGCTCTAATCGGCCTCCGCGATGGTGCAGTAGCTTTGCGAACTGACCCAGTCGCGCATCGCCTCGCGCCGGGGCTCACTGTAAAACGGCCCCCATTCGGCGGCCACGCCCCGCAAATCGCGGCTGACCACGCCATCGCGCACCACGTTTTGCGCCATGATCCGCACGCCGCAGCGCAGATTGGCCTCGGCCTCTTGCAAGGCGGCACCCGTTCCCACCGCGCATCCGCGATGGCGCGCCGTGGCAGGTGCGATTTGCACCAGCCCGAACCAACGCCCGCCACCGCCCACCGCGCGCGGATTATGGGTGCTTTCATACCACGCGAGGACCGAGATGAGCCCGCCCCAGAAGGCCGCGCGCTGATCGGTGCCTGCCGCCGCATAGGCCGGGCACCAGGCATCGATATCGGCGGGCACAGTCTCAAGCATCTCGTCCTCGGCGGCAATCGCGGTCATCAGGGCGACACCCCAGGCCGGATCGCCCGGGGCGGCCATGCCGGGGCGCTGCTCATCCCAATGCAGGGCCGGCACCGCGATCTCGGGGCCGGGCTCATCCTCCTGCGGCGCGGGTTCGGGCGCAACCTCCGCCTCCGGCGTTGCCTGCTCATGCGCGGCCAGCGGCGGCGCAAGGATCAACAGAGCGATTGTCAGCCAAATTCGCATGACAGACCTTTCCAGATTGCGCGTCATCCCATGCTGCCCCGGATTGCGCCCCCGGGGCAAGTCAGGTCTGGCAATAGCTTTGCTGCCGCAGCCAGGCGCGCATTTCGGCCAATTTGGCTGCATCGCGCATCGGCCCCCAATCGGCGGCCACCCCGCGCCGGCCCTGGGCGATCACCCCGTCGCGCGGCACGGTGATGGCCATGATCCTTAGCGCACAGCGCAAATTGGCCGCGCCATCGCGCAGCGCCGCCCCGGTTTCGGCGGCACAATTACGGTATCGCGCCGTCGGCGGGTATATCTGCAACAGCCCGAAATAGAGCCCGCCGCCGCCCACGGCATCCGGATTCCACGTGCTTTCATAGCGTGCCAGCGCCGACATGAACCCGGTCCAGAACGCGGCGCGGCGGGCCTCATCGGCCACCGAATAGCCCGGGCACCAATATTCGGCATCCTCGGGCACCATCTGCGTCAAAACGGCGGCCTCGGTATCCAGCATATCCAGCGATGCGCGGGTCCATGTCGCGCCCTCGGGACGAAAATCCCACTGCGTCACAGGCAGAGTGTCGGGCCGCATCTCAGGCGGCATCTCGGACGCAGGCTCCGAGCGCAGGCTGGCGCAGCCTGACAAAATCACGGCGGTGGCGACGAGCAGGAAAAGACGCAACATAGGCAGGTCCAAACTAGGCCCCCAATGCGGGAGGCAACGGCCCTGAATGCGGGCAAACTGCGCCACATGCCATCCCGGACCCCGCCAGGCCACCAAAACCGGCAAAGCCTTGCCTGGCACCCTGCCGCGATCACCCCCTTGCCCCGCCATTTGCCCTGCCCTAGAACGCATCCGTCAAAGCCGCGGAGGCCCCCATGCTCGACCTGACCTACGAAACCCCGAAAGTAAAATCGATTGCCGGTGCCAAACAGGACTGGGAACTGGTGATCGGGCTGGAAGTGCACGCGCAGGTGGCCTCGAAAGCCAAGCTCTTTTCGGGGGCCTCGACCACCTTCGGGGCCGAACCCAATTCCAATGTCGCCTTTGTCGATGCCGGCATGCCGGGCATGTTGCCGGTGATCAATGAATATTGCGTCGAACAGGCGGTGCGCACCGGGCTTGGCCTCAAGGCCCAGATCAACCTGAAATCGGCCTTCGACCGCAAGAATTATTTCTACCCCGACCTGCCGCAGGGCTACCAGATTTCGCAGCTCTACCACCCCATCGTGGGCGAGGGTGAAGTGCTGGTGGAAATGGGCGACGGCACCGCGCGGATCGTGCGCATCGAACGGATCCATATGGAACAGGATGCCGGCAAATCGATCCACGACATGGATCCGGCGATGTCCTTTGTCGATCTCAACCGCACCGGCGTGGCCCTGATGGAGATCGTCAGCCGCCCCGATATTCGCGGGCCCGAGGAGGCCGCCGCCTATGTCTCGAAACTGCGCCAGATCCTGCGCTACCTCGGCACCTGTGATGGCAATATGCAAAACGGCAACCTGCGCGCCGATGTGAATGTCTCGATCTGCGAACCCGGGGCCTATGAGCGCTATCAGGAGACCCAGGATTTCGCCCATCTCGGCACGAGATGCGAGATCAAGAACATGAACTCGCTCCGCTTCATCCAGGCCGCCATCGACTATGAGGCGCGCCGCCAGATCAAGATCGTGGAAGGCGGCGGCAAGGTCGATCAGGAAACCCGGCTATATGACCCCGACAAGGGCGAAACCCGGTCGATGCGGTCCAAGGAAGAGGCGCATGATTACCGCTATTTCCCCGATCCCGACCTCCTGCCGCTGGAGATCGAGCAGGCTTGGGTCGATGATATTGCTGCCTCTCTGCCGGAATTGCCCGACGCCAAGAAGGCGCGTTTCATGGAGACGTTCGGCCTGTCGGATTATGACGCCAGCGTGCTGACCGCAGGGACCGCCGATGCCAGCTATTTCGAGGCCGTCGCGGCCGAGGCGGGCGATGGCAAGCTCTC
>Ga0316207_10004376_pt1 | contig 12319 bp, 8 predicted proteins | sample 6weekpyrite_MG_FD_204943 | JGI IMG/M metagenome (GOLD analysis project Ga0316207, IMG submission 204943) | Microbial mat bacterial communities from mineral coupon in-situ incubated in ocean water Damariscotta River, Maine, United States -... | ecosystem: Environmental > Aquatic > Marine >... | reverse complement strand
CTCGCGCGTGCCAAGCAGGTTAAGGTTAGGGCCGTGTATGACAAGAATTTTCGCCATGTTAAGTGTCTACCTTTGCTATCGATGTCGGGAGGGATACCATTTGAGGAGATCCCGTAAAATCAGGCTTGTTTGCGACTAGATCGCGCACGTTCGCGACCAAATTTTTGCCCGTATTTACTATTTATAGACCAGATTCTGCCTGATTTCATGGTTTATGTCTACTAAAAGCATTTTCGCCGATTTTTATGGGAGATAGCGTCAAAATTAGCCGTGCTTGGCAGACTAAAGGCTTGTATTTTGCTAAATGTCAGTGCAGAAATCAGGGTTTTTCTTTTGCTTTAGCCGAATTGGCGAGTGAAATGACTGTCGCGGGGCTTTCGCTAGCAATATTATTGCGACCGTTTAATTTCGCCTGATACAACATCTGGTCGGCTTCGTTAAGCAACGTCATGGGAGTTTTATTTTTAAAGGATGCATCAGTCGCTACACCAATACTGAGGGTGACATGTTGCACGTCAGTTACATTACTGGAGGTGTGCGGTATTGCGGCATTATCTATTTCATGTTGAATTTTCTGTGCAAGTTTAATAGCGCCGTCATTATTTGTGTCGCTAAGTATAATCGCGAACTCTTCTCCTCCATAGCGGGCAAGTAAATCTCCTGGTCGGGATGAGACATGCGCATTGTTAAGACATTGCGCGATTGTTTTTAAGCAGCTATCACCTTGCTGGTGACCGTAGCTATCGTTATAAGATTTAAAATAATCCACATCGATCATCAATAATGAAACAGGTTTTTTATCGCGCGCGCAACGACGCCATTCGTCCTGTAGTTGCCGGTCGAAGGAGCGGCGGTTAGCAAGACTGGTTAGACTATCAGTTGTTGCAAGTATTTCTAGTTGGTAATTTTTTGTTTCCAGTTCGGTACGAGCCTGTTCCAGTTCGCGGGTATGTTTGTGAACTTTTAATTCCAGTCTGTTTTCAATTTCTTTGCGTGCCTTTAATAAAATCAGGTATAAAAAAATCGATAACAAGACGGTGGTCATTAGCAGTGCAATAATAATTAAACGGGTTTGTGTGAAGGATTGCAGAGCTTCCTGAACATCGATTTCAGTTGTTAAGCCAAAGCCGATGTCATCGTCCCACAGCCATGCACCCATAACATTAACACCACGGTAATCACGATAACCCTCAGTATCATAATCAGTGTGGCCGCTGATTGCGCTGGCAGCCATTTTAGTCAGCTTTTGTTTGTCTGGCGGTATCTGCGTTAATTTCTCCGTTAGCAAATTTTTGCCGGGATCAGATATACGAATACTGAGCATGCCTTTGTTGCCAGGTTGAGTCAGCCCGATGCGTTTGAGTTGGTGATCGAAGCGACTTTCAGAAATCAATATTGCGTTATGATCAAATGCATACGTTTCGCCGCTTTCACCTAGCCTGCCGAGTTGGATAATGCGCGTGAAGTTTTGTGCCGGATCAATTCGTAACGCAAGTGCGGCAATAATATTTTCATTTGTGTCAAGAACAGGGGTTATAACAAACATGGTTGGAATAATATTGCTTGTCTGGTATGGCGTATTATTTAAAGGTACATCTGACTGGATGGTAGAAACAAATACGGTTTCTCCCTGAAAAACCCGGTCAAGGTATAATTTGTACTGTACGTCAACCAGATTTTTTTTATGCATATTTGAGTTTCGCATGGATGCAATATTGTGACGATCAGGGGTGATAATGAAAAAACCCTGATCCTGATTTTTTTCGATAACAGGTTTAACAAAAGCACGCATTTCATTGAGTGCTTTATTAAATTGCGGATCAGATTTTTGAGTGTTGTGTGTCAGTAATTGCCGGGTAAGTCTTTGCAGCTTTTTTTCAGTCGCCAGTTTCTTGATATCTTTTTTTCGCTGACTGATCCAGATATAAAGTGCTTCGTGTGTCGTTTGTAGAACCGTTTGCAGTGATTCACGGGCATTCGTTTTAGTTTGCACTTCAATTTTATGCAGCGCAAACCAGGTCATAAGTACAATAATACCCAGGAAACTGATTGTTACCGTTGTACCGATAATATCTTTTTTCAGAAAAGTATTCATTACGCCGGTGACGAAGTTAGGTAGTTATGAGTATAGCGTATGATGAAGTTGACGCAGGTAACTATTTTTACGATTACTACTAAAACTCAGGATGTGGATATTGTTGCGGCGAGCATTTAGCCGTATCGTCTTTTGGCTAGGGTCATATATGTTTACCGATTGTTACCCTGCAACTGGCTTGTTGCGAGGGTTAGGTTATTTCTTGTTTAGGTAGGGTTTGATTACCTGTTCGGCCTCTTCAAGGGACAGTTCACGCATGAACGATTTGATCATTTTACCCTTGCTGTCGACCAGCACGGTGAATGGCAGCACCCCGAGTCGGTTACCATAAGCTTTCGTTAACGCAATGCCTTCCTGTTCGGCAATCATGATTGGGTAGTTGATACCCATCGGGTCAACAAAATCAATGACGGCCTGCTTTTCATCAAGTGCGATACCAATGAGGGTAAAGTTTTTATCTTTGCCGGCGTATTTTTCCTGTAGTTCGATAAACGCAGGTATTTCACGTACGCAAGGTGGACACCAGGATGCCCAGAAGTTTACCAGTCGGACTTTACCATCCCACTCACTTGAGTTACGTGTCTTTCCTTCCATGTCCGTCAGGGTAAAAGCTGGCGCAATGTCGCTGTTGCCTGTTCTGGCAACTTCCTGTGTTTCCGGTTTATCTGACAAGCCGGGGATACCCAGCGATAAGTCGTTCCCACCGAGGTATTGGTTAACGGCAATACCCGCCGCCAGACCGACAACTGCCAGTCCGGCAACAACAAAAATTGATTTTTTTGACATTAAAACGTCCTACTACTTATTAGTTTAATTATTATTTAATGACTTTATTCACCCGATCAATAAACTGCTTGGCATTCATTGCACCGACAATTCGGTATTGTCGGCTTTCGATACCATCGGGTTTGTAAAATAATATTGCTGGTGGAGCAATGACACTGGTATATTTTTGCAAGGCTTTGTCCTTATCGTCATACTTGGTGACATCAGCCTGCAAGAGTACGAAATCTTTTAGCAGGTTTTGTACTTTAGGGTCTGAAAACACATAATCTTCGAATGTTTTGCAATACGTACACCAGTCGGCATAAAAGTCGAGCATAACATACTTGCCTTGCGCTTTGGCAGCAGCAATTTCTCGTTTTAAGTCTGACACGGTTTTGATACGTTTAAAGCTTGTCTCGGTATGCGCTTGAGTACTTCCGCCACCACCGCCGAGTAATTTAGAACCGTGTAACGGGTCATTGAAATTACGCGCGCCGGTCAGGCCGCCGAGCATCACAATTGCACCATAGAGCATGGCAACCAGACCCAGACCTTTCCACAATTTACGCCAGCCGGATGCACCATCTTTAATAGGTTCAAGTGCACCTAGGTAAACACCAACAGTAATTAACAGAACAGCCCATAACGACATAATCGCAACCGCTGGCATAAAGCTGATGCGTTCAAGGAACAGCAGCGCGATAGCGAGTAAAATTACACCTGCGCCGTATTTGACGATATCCATCCAGGTGCCAGCTTTTGGCAGTAATTTACCGCCACTGGTGCCGACAATCAGTAATGGCAAGCCGAGCCCATTACCTAATACCAGCATGGCGATAAAGCCGTGAATGATATCGCCTTCTTTCGCCGCGAAGGCCAGCGCACCAATCACAACCGGACCGGCACAGGGACCGATAATTAATGCCGACAACACACCCATGATTGCAACACCAATCAAACTGCCACCTTTTTGGTTGTTGCTAAGCTGACTTAATTTACCTTGCAAAGACGCTGGCATTTGTATGTTGTAAAAACCGAACATCGAAAATGCCAGTGCAACAAATAAAATAGAAAAGGGAATTAATATCCATGGGCTTTGGAATGAGGCCTGTAAATTAATTCCACCGGCAAACGCAGCAACCAACCCACCCATTATCGCAAAGGTGATGGCCATGCTTTCAACATAAAGCAACGATAAGCCAAAAGCTTTTTTCGTAGTAATATTTTCGCCATGTCCAACAATGATACTCGATAAAATTGGAATCATTGGATACATGCAGGCGGTAAAGGCTAAAGCCAGACCGCCGAGGAAGAAGAAAATAACAATCTGCAACATATCTTTTGATGCCAGCACCATGGTTGACTTATCTTGTTGCGAAACAAATTTAGTTTCAGACGGTGTGCTTGTATTACCGGCGGCTGGCATGGGGGCAGGTATCGGCGTTGCACCACTTGCAGCAGCAGTGACGCCTCCGGCTTTAACATTTACATCAACAACTTTCTTAATCGGTGGATAGCAAATACCGGTGATTTCAGCACAACCTTGATAGGTAATGCGTAGTTTTGCGGCGCTGTCTTTTTTTGCGCCTAATGGAATAGTGGCGCTGACAAAATTATGAAAAACTTTTAGCTCGCCAAAAAATTGATCATGTTTGGTTTCTCCGGGTGGTAGTGCAGCTTTGCCAACCACGACACCGGCACCATCGATGATTTCAAAAATAAATTTGTCACGGTACATGTAGTGGTCTTTGGCAATTTGCCAGGTGGCCTTGACGGTATTGCCATCAACTTGTTCGGCGTTAAACTGAAATGCAACATCGGGGTCGAGAACTTCATCCTGTTGATTACCGAAGCCGGCGTTTAAGCCGAGGCTGGAACTTAAGTCTTTTAGCCCACCAACCGCTGTTTTGTTTTCAGTGCTGTTTTTTATGCTGGCAACGGCAGCAGTAAGAGTAAGGTCTGCATTTTGTTTATAAGGCGGGTAGCACACACCGAGGTCGGCGCAGCCTTGTGACGTTACATCAAGTTTAATTTCTTTTGCGTTAGCTGTGTTGTTGACCGGTATTTTAACTGCAACATGTTTCCGGTAAATTTCGACCTTGCCAAAGAACTCATCGTCTTTGATTTTACCTTTAGGATAAACAGGTTCGCCTAATGACACACCTGCGGTTTTGGTGCTGAACTTGAATTTTTTACGGTACAGGTAGTAGCCTTTGGCGATGTCCCAGTTTGCAGTAATAGTGTTGTCTGCTGCAATTTTTGCACTAAAGGCGAAGGCTTTTTCCGGCGCCAGTAGTTCTTCTTCGGCAAAGGCGTGCGTAAGTAGCGCAAAGCCGAGTAAGCCAAAAATGAGTATTTGTGATGAGAGTTTTTTTAATTGTAATGTCATGATGCTTTTCCTGTTTCTTTGACGACCCAATCCAAGTAAGCAGGCAAGCCCGCAGATAAACTGACCGCGACGAGCTCGGGAAGTTCATATGGATGCTGTTCGGTCAGTGCAGATTGCAACGCACGATAACGCATCTGGGTCGTTTTTATAATTAGTACAACTTCGTTTTCAGATTCAATTTTGCCTTGCCATTGATACACCGAGCGTACATTTGGCAGGATATTCACACAGGCCGCAAGGTGCTTTGCTACCAGATTTTCGGCAATTCGGGTCGCGACGGTATCGTCCGGGCAAGTGGTAAAACAGATTAAAACGTCCGCTTGTGCGTTGTTGCTCATACGTAATGCCATGCCAATCAGGCAGTTAGCCTATACCTTATATATAGTATGTGACAATAGCATATACGCACTATAAGGTAATCAGCAAGAATCTTTGCAAGTAAAGCCTTTAAAAGCGATGGGGCTTACCTTATATTATTGGAATGAATCCATTTCGTTACTTATTTGTATTATTTATAGCCATCCCATTGCTCGAAATATACCTGTTTATCAAAGTGGGTGAAGTCGTGGGTGCCTGGCCAACGGTGTTCTTTATTGTGCTAACCGCGGTGATTGGTGTTGCGCTATTACGCCAGCAGGGTCTGAGTACCTTGTCGCGTTTTCAACAACAGGTACAGCGCGGTGAATTACCTGCCAACACCATGGCCGAAGGCATAATGCTGGTTTTCTCGGGTGCCTTATTATTAACGCCCGGGTTTTTTACCGATGCAATTGGTTTTTTGCTGCTGATGCCATTTGTGCGCCGTGCCATTATCGGCCGTTTTATGCGAAACGGAAATATTCATATGAATATGGGTGGCTTTACCCAACAGTCTTCCGGCCAGGTATACGAACAGACTGATGTTTATCACAAAGCCGATGAGAATGATCATGCTAGTGTAAAAGTTATCGAAGGCGAAGTGATTCGTAAGGATGAGTAACTCTTCGCTGGTGAATAATTAACATTATTCATCTATCTGATTAAACCTTCACCTTATTGTTTTGTTAGTTGCGAAATTTTGAATCGTAATTCGATCGAAATGCAGTAACAATTTCTACTCGGTCTAAATTCACTACCACGCATGTTCTTGATAATCAACAACATAAGTTAAGTAAAATGGTTGGATAAGGGCAAGTCATTTTGTACAATTCTATTCAGATCATACGTATCAACAAACGTTTTAAATATTAAAAAAATTTGGCTGTGAAGTTTCGTGTAGTTAAGCCGCCTGACTAGGGGTAGTCAGGTATTTATTTACAACAGATTGTGGGGAAAATTTCATGTTAGTTAAAATGACAGCACGTGCGTTTTTGCGCACGTTTATCGTTGTGCCTGTGTTTGTATTTTTTGCATCAAATGCAAGTGCAGCATTGCAGGCTCCGTTACCGGATTTAACCGGTGTCGTAAAGGACAAAAACTGGGCTATTGTATTGGGTAAAGCCTTGTTCTGGGATCAGCAGGCAGGCAGTGATGGTATGGCGTGTGCAAGTTGCCACTTTAGTGCAGGTGCCGATAGCCGGGTAATAAATGCGTTAAGCCCGAGTTTAATTGGTAAGCCAGTAGATACAACTTTTGGTGCCACAGCGCCTGTTACACAGGTTGGCTTAATGAAGTCCGGGAATGCTGCAGATGGTAGTTATGCATTACTTGCAGAAGATTTTCCGTTTCATTTACTCAGTGACATGACTGACCGTAATTCAGATATCGAGTTCACAACAAACGATCGCGTGTCTTCAGCCGGGTCTTTTGATGCGACGTTTAATAAAGTGAAAAAGAAAGGTAAAGCGGCAGATAAATGTGAAGATGCCTCGGCAGCTGTGTTTCATGCAAATGGTTATCCAGCGCGTATGGTAGAGCCACGCAATACACCAACTATGATTAATGCGGTATTTAACTTCCGGAACTTTTGGGATGGGCGAGCCAGCAATACATTTAATGGTGTAGACGTGTTTGGTATGCGTGACATTAATAACAACCCTAAGGCACGTATTCTTGTTTCAACCGGGAGAAAAACCGCTGAGCTGGAAGTCTTCTCGATTAACAACGCAAGTCTGGCTTCACAGGCAGTTGGTCCACCTTTGAGTAATTTCGAAATGTCGTGTGGTGGACGAGTTTTCGCAGAGCTGGGACGCAAAATGTTAAAACGCAAACCGCTTGCGTTACAGGCAGTACATGCCAATGACAGTAGCTTTGGTGCTGCAGGTCCATTTGGTGACTTACGAGGTAAAAAAGGCAAAGGTTTAGCTAAGGCGTATAAATACAAAAAATTAATCGAAAAAGCCTTTGATGAAAAATACTGGAAAACTAAAGGCAAATTTACCATTACCGAAGGTGGCCAGTTAATTTCTGATGATGATGGTTACTCGCAAAAGGAATTAAACTTTTCCTTGTTCTGGGGTATCGCTCTTATGATGTATGAAGCGACACTAATTTCAGATGACAGTAAGTTTGATAGTGGTGTGCTGAGTGCAGAAGAAGAATTGGGACGTGAAATTTTCTTCAGTTTTGGACCTACTGCATCAGGTGCTCCGGGTGGTCGTTGTGCAGGTTGTCATAGTGGCGCATTGTTTTCATCTGCAACTATTGATCCGGCGACTGCAAGCTTTAATGAATTTAGCCGCATTCCGGCTCCTGCTGGCGGTAAAGCCGAAGCACTGCAAGATACCGGTTTCTTTAATGTAGGCGCAAGACCGGTCAACGAAGATACTGGTTTGGGTGGTACCGATCCTTATGGCCACCCTTTATCATTTTCACGTCAGTTACTCAGTTATATTGATGGTGACGTGAAGCAGGATAATTTTGCTCAGGAAGCATGTGACATCGGTGGCGGGCGTCGTGGTCGTCCATTTGATGAGTGTCAAAATGGTGGTACAGGTGTCGGTATTGATACTTCAGCTGAACGTGTGTTGGTCGATGGTGCGTTTAAAACACCGAGCTTACGCAACGTTGCACTGACACCTCCTTACTTCCACTTTGGCGGGTTCTCTACCTTACGTCAGGTAGTTGAGTTCTATAATCGTGGCGGTAATATTCGTGACCACGCGATTACTGATCCGGCGTCAGGTATGACAGGTAACACGAGTGGTACCGGACCATTAGGGCAGTCAACTATTGCTGCTGATGGTTCGATTGCGGGTAGCGATCAGGGCAACAACTCAACTATCAGACCTATTGGACTGAATGATGCGCAAATCGATGCGCTGGTTGCGTTTTTGAAAACCCTGACTGACCAACGTGTGCAATGTGATCTGGCACCATTTGACCATCCACAACTATTTGTGACGAATGGCCATGTTGGTGAAGACAATGCTAATTTGACTGTCATTGGTCAAATAGGCAAACAGGATGGTCTGGCTGACGACAATGTTTTTGTTTTGCCCGAAGTTGGCGCAAATGGTTACACCCAGGCTTCAGGCTTATGTGTACCGAATGCTGGTGACTTACATGCACCGGGAATGGGTGCGCGTGTTGGTGATACCTCGCGTTAATATTATTACGCACTAATGACAATTAAATGGCCGGGAAACCGGCCATTTTTTTTGCTTCAAATTCATGCATGTTTGCTGTTAAAAATTACGTTTATAGTACGACGCGAGTAAAACATCCGGGCAGAATTTACTTTGCAGCCGGCATGTTTATTACATAAACTAAGTAAGTAATGAATAATCTGATAGAAAGTGCCCGCGAGTTCGCCACCAAAACGCATCAGCGTATTGGACACCTACGCAAGTATACCAAGCAACCCTACCACACACATCTTGAAGCAGTGGCGAAACTGGTCAACAGCGTCAGTGATGACCAGGAAATGATCGCTGCAGCCTGGTTACACGATGCGGTTGAAGATACTCCGGCCACGCTTGATGATATTGAAAAACAATTTGGCCGCGCGGTGGCTGAATTAGTGGAAGAGCTGACGGATGTCAGTAAACCCGGTGACGGTAATCGTGCCAAACGTAAAGAAATAGATCGCGTGCACAGCGCACAGGCATCGGCACGGGCAAAGACCGTCAAGCTGGCTGATCTAATTGATAATTGTAAAGACATCAGCAAAAACGACGCGCGTTTTGCGCGTGTCTATTTGACGGAAATGGGCGCCTTGCTCAAGGTGTTGAGCGAAGGTGATGCAACGCTGTTTAAAGAAGCCAGCAGATTGCATGCGAAATATATCAGTAAGTTTAATATCAGCGAGTCGGATATTGTTGATACAGATATATGGCGGCCGGAAGAAACAGTATTGCAGAGATTTAATGATCCGGGTTTTAAACGCATGTTTATGGAAACTTTTACCGCCAAAGATATTGCCGAGAGCTTGTTGTCATTCGATTCTGATACACCGTGTGAGCGTGCCTTGCGTGATATGAAAAACCAGCGCTGCGAAGTCGCAAGTGTGCGTATCAGCGGTTCAGTTCAGGGTTATATACGCGTACCGGAGTTAACTGAAATGTCTGCTGCTGCCGAGTGTGCTGATCATATTCGTCACTTTACTGTGGATCAGGTTGTAAATGGCAGTTCTCCGCTGGTAGATGTGATTCATGTGTTAACCCGTCATGAATATTGTTTTGTTATGGTGTTGGGTAATGTCGCTGGTGTAATCGGCCGTGATGATATAAATAAACCGATGGTGCGTATGTGGTTGTTCGGTATTGTGACTATCGCCGAGATGGGCATTTTATCGTTAATTAAAAAACGCTTTCCAGATGATAGCTGGTTGCAACATGTAAGTGATGGTCGGGTGCAAAAAGCGCGTGAAATTCAGGATGAACGTCAGCGACGAAACCTGTACTGCGAATTGATTGATTGTCTGCAGTTGTCCGACAAAGCACAAATTCTGGTTGAAGATGCAACCGCGTTAGAACGTCTCGGACTGGAATCTAAAAGCGCAGCGAAAAAAATGATCAAGCAACTTGAATCATTACGTAATCATCTTGCCCATGCGCAGGACATTGTCAAACATGACTGGCCGCAGATAGTACGCTTAAGTGTGCGCATTGAAGAACTGACGCGTGTGTAACAGCAATACCTTAACTACTTTTCTGAATCAACTTGCGCCATTTGTCTGTAGAGTCGCAACACCAAAAATCCTAACAGCCCCACACCAGACACTAATACTACCCAGAGGATGTAGTTCTTCCAGTCTAAAGGTGCGGGTGATTTTTTTAATTTGATTGCCCCGCCAAGTTCAATTTTTCTGCCAAGCTGCGCTGCTTGTGCTGAATCAGGTGTCAGTTTTAACAGCGTATATAAAGCGTCGTCCTGTTTTTTTATGTCGGTGAGTGCGCTGCCATAAGCCAGTATAAAGGGCGGTTTGCCATTGGCAACAAACAATAGCTCTTCTGCCAGCCAGCCCAGTTGTAATAATGGCTGTTCATTCAACTCACCCTCATAGTCAAGCAGTTGCACCCGCCAGTGACGGTGTGTCGTACCAGAAATATGTATATTGGGATTACGTAAATTATTTTGTGAAAACTGTAAATTGTAAATTAAACCTTGATAACGTTTGTACCACGGGCCCTTTTTAGTTGGTGCAGATTCAATTTTTACATTCAGTAGTGAATTGTTATCACTAAGTTGTACATTTAGACGGTCAACCGGTAACACTGATTCCGAGTTAAACAAATACGTCGCATCATCGACATTGCGTATCGAACGTAACATGGTCCAGCGTCGCTTTTGTGACTGCGTACTATCAGGAAAATGTGCAACTAACGATGTGATATCTAACGCTTCGTTACTTGCTGTACTTTCCTGACGCCAGCTTAGACGTAAATAACGTGGTAGTCTAACTGGCAGCGTAATATCTCGTTGGATTAACGTATGGTGTTGCCATTGCATGTTGCTGAGCGTTGCTTTGCTAACAACATTGTGCCAGCGGCTTAAATCATTACTGCCTTCAAGCCTGACAGTTTTAATAAAATTAGGATTGCTGTTCTTCCAGTTAACCGTTAGTTTATCAGGTAGAGGCTTTGATTTAGCATGTTCTTTTATAATGCTGCTTATATCAATAATATAGCCGGCCAATAGTGGTGTGGTTTTTTTATTTTCAGCATAATTTAAATCAATAATTGCACCTTGTGCATTGGTGTTAATGCGGATGCGCTGTGAAACTGCATCGAGTGTATCTGATGGTGTGTTTTTATAGATTGGAAAAAAGGCTAACTTTACCGGGCTGGTAGCCTGAGTGGCTTTTTTCTCCTTGCTGCGGATGAGGTGCGGCACAATCTCATTATCATTATTAAAAACACGCAAATCACGACGATCGTGGTGTGTCAGACCTTTGTAAATAGTTTCATTAAGGTCGAGTGAGTAAATCGCGCTTTGACCATTCGTCATGACTTCGTAGCCGTAAGCGAAATCATCTTTTGTTGCTGCCAATATGGTTTGTGAACAAATAAAGAGTAACGCGCCAATAAAAAATTTCATGCTGACGTTTCCTTTTCATATTCAGAAGGTTTAGGAGGTAAGGGTGACAGGTAATAACCAAATACAACTGCCAATACTCCTATTACCGTTATTGAAATCGCCATAGCCAGCGCACCCGCATTAGCTATATCGTGTAAGAATAATTTTACGGCGACAACACTAAATAAACCAAGACCGATAAACCACAGGTTGCGGCTGGCTTTGCGGGAGCCAACTGTCATTATGATTAAAGCGACCAGCGTCCAGAGCACGGATACGGATGCCTGAAACAGGGTAGACTCCAACATAGCAGGAAGATGGTAACGAATACCAAACCAGTGGTGCAGGCTGCGTGCCAGCATGCCGTTTAACCAGGCAAAACTAAATACAGCGAGCGTGTATTTAAAAGTTTGTTGATCAATTTGTGTTATCAAACGACTTTGCACTGTGGTTAATTGTATACGCCATAGAATCAATAAATAAATAATAAACCCGACAGTCAGGTCAACCGGATTGATCAATGGTATATAGTTTAGCGGCCATGGATTTCCTTCATGGAACACAGCAAAGCCGGCAGCAATAAAACCAAGCCCGATCATTATCGGTGTTGCGCCAACACTCACATACCAGTG
>Ga0316207_10004375_pt1 | contig 12322 bp, 8 predicted proteins | sample 6weekpyrite_MG_FD_204943 | JGI IMG/M metagenome (GOLD analysis project Ga0316207, IMG submission 204943) | Microbial mat bacterial communities from mineral coupon in-situ incubated in ocean water Damariscotta River, Maine, United States -... | ecosystem: Environmental > Aquatic > Marine >... | reverse complement strand
AAACTGCGATAGAAAAATATGGACTGGCAATCAGCGAGATGGATAAAGCGTTAGATAAACTATCAATAAGTAAAGTAAAGCTTAATGAGTATTTTAAGAATACGTTTAATGGTTTAGTCGAAAAATCAGAAAACTCACAAAAATTGATGATAAAAGCGAAAGAGATAGCAGTGTTAAACAAAGCTCAAACACTGGCTACATCACATTGGGTGAACGCAGAAAAATCACAAAAAATTGCCGAATTTGAAGAAAGTAATGCGAAAGCAATATTTCAATCTGGGGGTTTAAAAAAAGGGCTTGATTTATTAGCGACCTCTAATGAAGCTTACATAAAAGCAGAGTCATATTATAAAGAAGCGGCAGATGTCTCCCTTCAGAAATTCCGTGAAGAAAGAGAAAGGAAAAAACAAGAAGAAAGAATAGCTAAAGAAAAAACAGTTTCAGAGAAAATAAGGCAACAAGATCAGATCAAGAAACCAGTTAAAACAGACTACGAAATAATCAGTACACGACTAAAAGAATTTGAGAAAGCCTATGAATCACGTAATTTAAGTAGTTTAAAGAAACACGTTATCTTATCACCGAAAAAAGAAAACTTCGTAAAAAGTCTATTTTCAAAATATGAAGCGATTGAGATATCTATTACAAGCTTAGAACTCAGAACCAATACTGCATTGGCGACTATCACTATTGAGCATTTAATTGACGCTCGACAAGAGGCGACAATTCCTGGTAGCACATGGAAAACATTTCAAATGAATGCGAAAAAATTAGATGGGAGTTGGGGGAGGTTTGAGTGGAAGTGAGTAGTTGGACTAAATGGGTATTAGTGAAGAAAGTATATGTCTAAAAGAAATTGTTGGGAGTGTAAAGCCTACTTTGGTACAATTTTATTGCTGATATATTCTTTGCAACGTTGAAACGTGAGTGGCTTATTGATCCTAAATTTGAGGAAACGAAATTGACAGAATAATTCAAGTTAATTAGTCGGGATATGCTCTATTCACAACAATTATGGTGTATATTCACTCAAGGATTTTATTGAAAATTAGTTAAAGGGAGTGTGAAATATGTATACTTTGTTAAGGTCGATGACATTGTCAGAAGTAATGTTAAAGCAGGGACCAACTCTATTAGTGTCTTTTTTCTTTGCAGAAGTTTTCTATAAATTTCACAGTTTCACACTTGAATGCCTAGCATTTTTAGTTACATGGTTTGTAATTGACTATCTCGTCAGCTTGCTTTCAAACAAAGAGATCCTTAATTGATGGTTCTGTCCACATAATATTCTTTTTCCATAAATTCTCTGAGATCGGAGAGCAATTTGGGTTTTAGTAGGATATATTTGTCGAAGAAAATACAATGAGCGGATAATATGGTGACCTGATTATAGGTAGAGAGCAATCATTCAAGTGCTTTTTGATAAAGCTTAATACACATTGAATGATGTTATGTTACAGGGAGATATATCTTGCCGAAACATACTGTTGACCTAAGTGAACACATTGCGAAAATAATTTTCGATCTTGGTTTTTACGATTGCGAATCTATTTGGAATGACTCAAATAATACGCAATTAAAAGACCTGCGAGAAAACGGGAATATTTTGTTGCCCGGTGACGAATTATACTATCCGGACAAAGAACAAAGAAGTGAAACTTCTGAAACTGAACATAAACATTGTTTTACTCGAAAACTTGCTAAACTAAACTTACGTATTGTTGTGCGGGATTTTTGTGGACAGCCACTTAAAAAGGAAGTTTGTGATTTGATTCTTGGAAATGAAACTGTTTCGCTAACAACTGACAAAAATGGCTTAATCGAACATGACATACATCCAACACTCAAACACGCAAAATTGCTGGTGCCATCATTGAACGCTAAGTTTGCACTTATCATCGGAGCGATGGATCCCATTAATACAGAAACCGGACAGCGTGCGCGCTTGAATAATATGGGTTATTTTTCCGGGTACAGTGATGAAGATGGCCATCAGTTAACCTGGGCGATCGAAGAGTTCCAGTTTGAAAATAAGATCAAGCCTCTGACTGGAACAATGGATGAAGAAACACAAACAGCGTTAAAGGAAAAGTACGGTTGTTAGTGGTTGCCGAGGCTTAATGTTTAAGCAGCTTTATATATAAAAAATAAGTTATTCACTAAACAATAGGAAGGATACCTCGTTGAGTGATTCATATTTAATGGATATCGATAATGATGGTATTGCTGCTGGCCATCCTCAGCAAGTAGATCGTCCTCGTTTTGTTGCTTCATCGTCAAATTCCGAATTTAATACCATTGAACCAAGATTAACGACGGTTGGTTGTTCAATGTATCCGGATCATATGTTTGAATTTGATTCATCTTTCATACTTCCCGAAGCCAAAGCATCGTTTACAAAATTAGTTAAATTAGTTAGTTCAAAACCCGACTGTCCACTTTCAATATTTGGGCATGCTGATCCTGTGGGTCGTGATAGCTACAATAAAAAACTCAGTGGTCGTAGAGCAATGGCCGTTTATGCGGTGTTAATTCGAGATACGGAAATTTGGGAAAAACTGTATTCGAATAATATCGGCGGTGTTGGTGATAAATGGGGAATTAAAACGACGCAACAGATACTCGAAATTCTAGGATTTCCTCCGGGGGAAATTACCGGCTCAATGAATCCGGAAACCGAACAAGCAGTGTATGATTTTCAGGATAAATATGATTTAGGCTACGATGGTGATCCAGGCCCGGAAACACGTGGATGTTTATATGAAAAATATATGGATTATCTTTGTAAGGGAGGGCAGGGTCAGCCATTTCGTATGGAAAAAAAAGATTTTCTTGCGCAGGGTGAAGGCAAAGATCAAAAAGGAAGTTGTCAGGGGTGTGGCGAATTTAACCCGATGTTTATAATGTCGGAGGAAGTATGGGATGATTTAAAGAAGAAAGTAAATCACGATATCAGGAACAAAGTAAACGAACCTAACCGGCGTGTAGTTGTATTTCTATTTGCCAAAGGTACGGTTGTTAATCCCAAGTATTGGCCATGCCCAAGTGTAGAAGAAAGTGGGTCGGCGTGTAAAAAACGATTTTGGTCGGATGGGAAGGATCGAAGATCGAAACGGGAAAAAGATCAACCGCGAAAATTTCAGGAAACCGAAGACACTTTCGGCTGCCGATTTTATCATGGGCTAGCACAGTACTCACCGTGTGAAGCGATTCTTGATCTTTGGGTAATAAGGTTACTTGTAGACGGCCCACATAAAGAGAAAATACCACTGTCTCGCCGTCGTTTTGTTTTAAAAGCAGGTAGCACAGACAATGCACCAACCTTACGTGGGATCACCGATGTCAACGGAATTTTGCGAATACCGGTGTTGGATGAACACGTCACAATGACAATGAAACTTGATGTGAGTTGTTATCTCAGCAATAAGGAGGCTGACAACAATAACCCGAATAATAACAGTGCTCAATCTGGTCAGTCTCAACAAGATCCTTGCTCTAAAAAAGAAAGCGTGCCACCTGAGAAAGGTTGGAAGGACGAAGACCAATTTTTACCATTCACATTAGAGTGTGGCGATTTGTTACCTATGGGTGTGCAAAAATTTCTGCCGGAAAATCAGCGACTTTATAATTTGGGTTACGGCAGCGAAAATCCTACAGAATGGGATAGACAAACCAGAGATTTAGCAATTAAGTCATTTAAAGTAGATCATGATTTGGGAAATGATTCAAATATGCCACCAGAAATAAGTCAGGCTATAAAAAGAGAACACGGCGGATAAAAACCGAAAAAATATTTAGTTTAATATAACGTCTCAACAGCAATTACAGGTGGTGTAGTTATGTATAACATGAAATGGGATAGCAGCTGGACGAAAGTTAATAAGCCTGTGGACAGAGACAGGCCATTTCATCGAATAAACTCACCAAGTTATAACGAGAATAGAGCGCCTGTTTCCGGAGATGGATACAAATGCGGTTGTCGGTCAAAAAAACATTATGATCCTGATTGGGTAGATCACCTGTTTGGTATTTTATCTATGTTTTTAGTCGGCCTGCTCCCTTATATTATTCGACGAGAGGTATCGGAAAGAATTATGGTTGCAGTACCCGCATGGGTCCCTGTCGAGCGAGGGGAGGATAACATACCGAAAAAATTCTGGAATAAACGGAAAGAAAACGAAATTGAGGTCGAAGGGGTTTTGTCGAGAAGTTTTCAAACTTGGACAGATGTTCCAATTTTGCAATGGCATTTTTGGTATGACTGGAATTTTCATCTTGTACCTGCAAAAGGATATAAATATTTACGTGGTAAGGGTAATGACTCTGTTAAAAAACCCATTAGTAAAGATTTTGATCCGGATAGACCTCAACGCGTTGTTAAACACCCTGGTACAATGGAATGCGAATGGGATTGTGGCGCATTTGGAGATTATAGTTTTGAAGAGCCAATGTTTGATACCCCAAGTATATTTGCGCCAGGCCCGATGTTTAATCAGGAGTTTAATCAATCTGAAGAAATAGATTGGGCATGGCCTATGGCTAGTCAATATATATGGATTTCCGGGCGATGGATATATGATTGTGGGCATGCAAACAAACAGCATTTAATGCGATCGGAGTTACACCCTTGCAAAGCCATCGCATCCTCCCGTTGGGAAGCAATTAAATTTGACGAACATGAGCACTATGTGAGGGCTTTGCAGTTCATGTTATTTGTTTGTCGTAAAGGGGGATATACAGATTATGACGTAATTAATGATATCGACTATGAATTTATTGTTGATTTGCCGGAGTACTCAAAAAGTTCATCGATAGACTATACCATTGGTCATTCACCAGAATATCCTGTAAATACGCTTGTTATCCGTCCGCGTTTGCTCGTGAAGTTAGATTATACTTCTTATGCAAATGCATTTGGAGTTAAGGCGGACGAGAAAATGGCGGATCCTGAGATTGAGTTGTTACCTCCACGACAAAAAGGCGGTCTTCCTCAGCAAGCCAGAATTAAGTTTCCGCTGACAAAACTTGGGAATAATATTGAAACTTACGCTCTGCGTGTTTCTTTGGGCTGGTTTGATCCAACACGTAGTCAGTATTCTCAGGTTAAAAAAATCGTCGTTACCTTTCTCGAATTTCGACCAATAATAGTTCATGACTCTTTATTTGAAAAAGCAAAGCTACAAATTAAGATTGGTATCAATGGCCGATGGTTTGCGATGGCGCGTGAAAATATAACAGAGAAATTTGATCGATTAAGCTTAAATCATCGAACAACATTTTATTTACATGAAGATGACTTTATCTCTATAAATATTCATGGAATGGAGCAAGAGCCGGTTGGGGATGTAATGTTACTTCCACCTAATGAGCGAACACTGAAAAGTGAAAGTGGCAAGAAATTTATTTGGGAAAGAGATATTGACCAATACAAAGATGATGATCTTGCGTCCGATGTGGCAAACAAACTTGCCTGGGAAATATTTAAAGAGTCCCGATCCAAGTCCCAAAATGAACCACTAGGTATTATCGACCCCGGATATCCTAGACCAGAAGACAAAGAAGAACGAAAGCAAGCAAAAAAAGACGGGGACTCACCCAATCCTTTGCAAGTTAAAAAACTCATCGAGTTAGCACCCGATGGTACCTATTTTGGTCAATTGACGGCGCGCTTTACTAACGAAGAAGATGATCTAGCAGAATTGCAATATACCCATAGTAAAAAAGATTATTTTGTGAGTTATCGAATACAATATTACGATCAAAGAATATAGCGAGACATCATTTGATGTTGATTGCGGAAATGATCTCATTTGCTTCAGGAGTAGAATGGATTGAAAGCTAACTTTATTTTCGGCCTATTTTCAGGTTTTTTGATTTTCTCAAGTATAACGTATGTTTATGCGGACTCTGGAGTGCAGAAGATTGTTTATAATGGTGAAGTAATCAGTATTGATTTGGGTTCACGGACATGGAAAAAAAAGCGGGGTTACAGTACCGAACAAACATCAGTGAGTACATGGCGTTTCAAAGCTGATCCAAATAAAAAGTGGAGTGAACAAATTGCTGCATGGTCTTATCGAAAAACTCTAGACTCCCCTCCCTCATTAACTAGTATGATGAATTTATTAAGAGATTACCTTATTACAGATTGTCCAGATATTTTTTGGCATGTAATAGATGAAACGTCGAATAGTATTTTGTATGAGTGGAACTCGGAACGGTGTGAGGAGTCTACATTACGTTATCAGGTGATACGAATAATTGATGGTGAGAATAATCGATTTCGCGTCGGAATGGCACAAAGGTTTTCTAAACCCAGTAAACAAAAACGAAACATGTGGATAAACAATTTGTCAGCGATAGAAATAAAACCTGCCAACTAATTATTATTCCGCATCCTCAAGAAACTCAGTCCATTTTTTTAACTTTCTTACTTTAGAAATTTCCGCATCTTTTTCTTTATCTGGAAGATGAAGAAATTCTTCAATATTCATGAATTGTTGCTCGCGTGATTCGGTAACATTTAGAAGTTGCCGCATTGCGGTATAAGCTTCGTCACAAACACGACGCGGTGGAGGAGGTTCTTCAATGGGGCCAAAATCAGGCATGGGGACAGGTGTTTTGTCATCCAGCAATTTGTCCAGATGAGCAGCAATTTTTGTTCTTAGCGCGAGTTCCGCTTCGACAATTGCCGAAATTCGCCATATTTGTTTAGGGACATCTTTTGACGTGTCAACCGTAAGTAATGGCCCAATTGCGAGTTCGCCGAGTTCATCAATCATAAATGCCGCTTTAGCAGACGAATTTTTATCGGGCAGACTCCATATACGAATGATAGCCTCCAGTGGTGTGCGGACTTCTTTTAGCACTTTCTGTGATAAGTTTTCTAATGCCTCCTCATCGTTTTCGTCGATACGATTGAGCTGGATATTTAATTCATTTTTATCCATTATTTTTTTTCCTCCAACATCGGCGTAAACAGAAAAAGAAAGTATGACGAGCAGAATAGTTGAAAATATTTTTTCGATCATCGGTTGTTACACTGTACTCGAATGAGATTGCCTTTTTGCTAATTATCAACAAACAGACTGATCATTGTTTAAGCTACACTATGATTTACCTATGTTCTCGCGGATTCCCTATATAATTCGAAACCCTCTTCCTCTTAGATACCGGCGCATTCTTCTAACGGCATATTGTAAACTGGGTCGCCAGGATTGATACGCATTTCGTTCACGATAAGTCAAAAGATAATAAATCCAACGACCGGTAACAAGTCCCCACGAAGACGCCGTTGTCCAATAAGCAAAACGGTCAGTTTCAGTTCTCTGCCATTGGGCTAAATTCCGTAACACAGGATAGTTATGTCTGAAGGTGCTGCAGCCAAAATGACAAAATACTTTACATTGTAAATCTGTACCGCCGAGATCCATAGGATCAGTTGCTGTATTTTCCCAATCTGCATGTAACACTACGTAGCGTTTTCTACGTCTGTTAAAACCCCAAAATTCTGTGTGCGGACCAATTGATGCACCGGTAACAAAATTTGTCAACGGAGATTCTGTTTCTGGCGGGCGAGCTGGCGCGAGTTGTTCTAGTGTATAAGATCGTAATCGCCGGTAACGTGCCCTTATTTCTGGGTGACACTCCGCACGAGGCGGCGGACTTCCATCAGCGATGACAGGCGCAGTTGTATATTCGTGATGAAGAATATCTTCCACTGGAACAGCAAGGTAAGGATATGCCATGCGCCAAATTCCTGAATTGTTGGGATCTGATCCATTTCCCCAGTCTTCTCCAGGAGAATCATCAGTACCAAAGCAAGGGCCTCTGCCATACCGGGCATGTCCATCGTATATAACATGAATGCCAGCTGTTTCCAAAGCCGCTTTATAATCACTCTTGGTATCAACAACACGAATAGTAAATCTAACGCGCTGTCGGTGGTTGGTATAAGAGGCCGATCCATCACCCGCAATGGTGAGATCAGGTAGCATACTTTGTATACCTTCTGGAATTTTTTCATCATCAGGTAGTTGATGGTTTTGAAACTCAATTCCTTGAGCGACGACAATTTCCCTATGTTCATAAGCTGGAGAAATGACGGAATAAGTTTGCGAGCTACTCGTTCGGCGTGAGGCACCTCCGGCTCGTGTTGTTTCCACTGAATTATTTTCGGGATCGCTCATAATTGTTTTTGTGCCCTTTACGTATAAATGAGTTTCAGCTTATCGCATATATTCTTCTGGCAATATTCAACTTCCATGAACTTCGAGAAGCTTTTCTTTGGTTTCGTCACTATAGTCTCCGGTTACTTCCAGTTCCTGTTGATGTTGAAAATGTTTAATCAAAGACCGTGTTTTGTCGCCGTATCTACCATCAATACTTCCACAGTCATAACCCAAATTGTGTAATCGCTCTTGAATACCTCTTGTTTCTTCTATGGGATCAATATTTCCCAAAGGAATATCATATTCTATTGTGTTACCGTCAATATCCATTGTTAGTTTCACTGCTTGCGTATCGGGCGGAATTGGTTTGTCGATGTATCCGTCTATGTCTGTACTATCGGAAATGGTTTTGTCACTAAATGAAAGCGTGAAGTCTACATTTGAACACGGTTGCTGCTCACCATCCAGTAACTGAAGTTTTAAATAAGCAGGTATGCCTTTGCGCAAAAAGGTCTGCCGTTGGTCAGTAGGTACTTCTTCGATTCTGGGTGTTTTGTCTGGAACATGAATTACATCACCGGGATTCATAATGTCGCAGTCAACTCTCAAACTTTTTAGGTCTGAATTTCCTGCATCCTGTTGTAAAGTGTCAGGAAAGAACCCGTATTTATAAGCGATGCTTGATATGCATTCACCTTGTTTGACCTTGTGTTCAACCGGCATGGTTTTTTCCGAATTGTAATAATTTTTGGTGAAATGAATTCATAGGATTTTTTTAATTTGGCTAAGTTCCTTCGCTTTCACGGGTGTTAATGACTTCAATGGCGTCTTCGACATATTCGTTAACCGTATCATGCTTTCGTCCCGCACGCTTGAGGTGAGGTATATCGTCTTTGATTCCGATATCAGTTAATATGCCCACCAAAATGAGTAACATATCTTCATCAGAACTGTTTTGGAGCGTTTTTACAATCAATGCCCTTGTGGATGGTTTAGAGAATGCCGCAATTCCTTCGGCTGCTGCGAGATGCTCTTTATGGCTTCGTTTCTCATCCTGAAGAATCTTTTCCAGCATTGGTAGTGCCTGAGGATCCGGTAATTCATCAAGGGACTTGATCGCGTATATGCGTACATCATCAGCGCGATTTTTATCCTGTGCGATATCAAAAACTAATGGCGTATATTTATCTGTGTCCGTTTGAATCAAAACAGTTAGTGCTAGTATCTGTTTTTTTTCAGGTTGATTTTTTGCGGAATATTCTAACATTAATGCTTCAGATTGTGGGTCTTTGAGAAGTTCAAGCGCAACATAAAGTGAACTTTCTTCCATGCCCTCGTTAAATTCAACTGATTTCCATAATTTCTCCAAAATTCTAGCGACCACATCAGGGCCAAGATTGGCGATTGAATGCGCACGATGTCGCAGGGTAAACCCACCCATTGGCTTAATTCCACTAAGGTCTCCTTGCATGAATTTGGTACATTGCTCAAACAAGGATGGATTCGTAATCCAGCCAGTTATAATTTTCGATAGCAGTTGCCTTCGCCAGTCCGGGTTTTGTGATAAAGAGGACTTAGCAATATTTAACACACTTGGATTAGATTCCGCTTCCGATAACAAAGTGTCTCTCAGTTTTAAATAGTCTTCTCCGTCTGCGAGAAGCGATGATTCGAGTAAGGCTTCAATACTTGTATTGTCCATCATCTTCATATTACCCCTGGTCAATTCCTCAGTCACAGCAACAGTTACGGCAGAGAAAATTATCAGTATTAAAAAATAAATTCTTATCCAAATTTTATGGCGGAATGCTTGGGTCATAGCTTGTATCATAATCTGGATCATATACCCCTTTGTCCCACCAGCGACTTTTGAATGCGGCGTCAAGCTCAGGCGGATCACGTTTAACATTCGTACCGCAATGCACTTCGCCACTGAGCGCGTGATATGACTCAAAATTTTCGATAAAGTGGACATTGTTTCCTAAAGGCTCCAAAATTGATTTCATATAACATTCAAAAACATCAACGGTGTCATCGGGTATTTTTACACGCATCCATTTGCTAAAAATATGGGTGGGCGATGGTGCAATTGTTGTGATTGACGTTGTTGCCCCAGTGTTGACGGGGTCAGCTAAAATTTTGTTTTTTAATGCGGTTACAATTATCTGGTTACTTGCCTTTAGGCTATGGGTTGGATCTTTTATTTTCTTGATCAAGTCTTTTCTGAAGTTGATTCTTTCAGATGATTTTTTCGAAGGTGAACGGGCAAAATAGAGTGCCAGCTCCTCAACAGTTTCTCCCGGTCTTGCCCAAAAAAAATGTTCATCAGGTGATGTCATACTTGCTGATGGAATTGGGGGTTCTTTCGCGAACCACTTTTTAAGTGCTTTTGTTACAACCTTTGTTGCATCAGTCAGGCTCATTCTTGGTCCATGGGGCTGTGGAACCATAAGGTACTTATTAACCACTAACATATTTACCATGCCAACATTTCGTGCAACTGTACGATTTGCAGAATTACCAAACGGAAGCCCCGGATTATGGGGGACTTCGAAGTAAGTAGGAATAGACAAAATGTCTTTTTTATCTAGCTTTAATCCCAATCGTATGCGCTTTCTGATAAGTGATAATTTCTGAGCATCGACTTTATTGCTATATTTGCGAACTCCTTTTTTTCGGGTATCCAGCAACCAGTCTCTCACAAAAAACTCGTCATACAATTTACGTATTTTGTCATTAGTGATTGGACCAAATTCGGGATACTTGTATTTACCCATATGCATAGTTGCTGCGCTGTCAACGCCAAAAGTAGAAATAAGTAGCCGCCACATGCATCGAACGCTAGCAAATAACATACGAAATTTCTTACCATCTTTTGCTTTCACAAAGGACATGAATTCGTCAACATGAGCTACAGCTAGCCAGGATGTGTCTACAGGTAGTATAGGCTGTACCAATTGGGCAGATAAAAACTTTCGAAAATCTTTTTCACAGGGTCGTGGTGTAAAATCCCCGAGAATGATTTTTCCGAACGGTGCTTTACGATGCGCTTTGATCTTGGGGCCGGCAGCGCTGATACCCTGCGGGTCAGATGGGGCATCTACCGGTGGAGATACTTCCAGATTGCCACCGAAATTTAATGAATTTCCGCTTTTGTTAATACCGTTAAATATTGCTAATTTAGGATGTGCAATTTCTTCTTCAACAAATTTAGACAAACCAGTACCAGGTGAGCTGCGCATAAGGTTAACCGCAACATTGAGCCACTGATGGGGGGCAAAACAATAACCAATTTCAAACTCATCCTGTACCCATCGATCACCGGCGGGGTTTTTAATGACGTAAAACGGAACATCATCGGGATTTTCTAATTCAGTCGGTTTGTTTGTTTCTATCTCCACAGTGGAATCTGTATTAGGTTCTTTTGGTGCGTTATTTTTAAGTCCCGCTGCAGCACAGGCATGTTGTAAATCCCACACCATGCTGTGATTATCAAATGCACTGCCGGGAAATATATCAGGCCCTGGCGTAGTTTCGAAATAGGCAACATAGACGCGCTTGCAAGGCAGAGTGTTCCACGTCATTATCCAAGGGGCAATCGTAAATAACGCAACATCACTTAATTTTGGTGCCACACCCGCATCTGTTGCATGAATTATTTTAACCCAGATATCACCGGGTGCTCTTGCAGCTGGCTTGGTGGGTAAGTCCCACAGTCGTTTTTCAGTATCATAAATCGATTTTGTCTGGTCTGTTGCGTTCACCGTGGGTGATTCTTGTGAGCCACCTGCGGTATCAGGGGCAGGGGTCCGATGTACGCCGGGTGGTTCCGGCGCTTTTGTAGTGGCAGCGGGTTCTGTAGTATCGCCAGGCAAAGTAAGTGCCTCGACATAATATTCTAACTCCCAACCTGTGTCAGGAAGTTGATCGATTTGTTCACCTAAAAATATGAAATCTTGATCCAGTAATTTATAACTGTGACCTTTTGTGGGGCCAATAATTTCGATTCCATCGTAGATGGTTTTTCCTTTGGGTACCTCCCAAATTCGAATACGTTTTGCATCCGCTGCCTGTACTTCTATTGTGAGTCTATTAGCGTTTCCTTTGTGTTTCGCAGGCTCTCCAAGTTTAAATAAAGTAACATCATCCTT
>Ga0316207_10004374_pt1 | contig 12327 bp, 9 predicted proteins | sample 6weekpyrite_MG_FD_204943 | JGI IMG/M metagenome (GOLD analysis project Ga0316207, IMG submission 204943) | Microbial mat bacterial communities from mineral coupon in-situ incubated in ocean water Damariscotta River, Maine, United States -... | ecosystem: Environmental > Aquatic > Marine >... | reverse complement strand
CCGAGTGAAAATATAATTGCAGCAGTTCCATAAATAAATGGTGGAGTAATTTCATCGAAGTCCATAATTATCACTTTACGAGCTATTGCCATGAGAGCCGTTGCGATAACCAACCTTACGGGAATAGCACTTGTACTCAAATAGAGGCGAATATTGATAAATATTTCTATCGCTATGAGAACTGCTAAAAATGCACCAAAGGTAGCTAGAATGTCATTTATCTGAAGCAGCATAAAAGGAGGCTGCGTTAGGCGCTGATAAAGAACATAGATTACATCACCAATTCCCCAAACAATAACAAGAACCATAAGGATTGCTAGAATCTTAACAGCAAGTCTTATAATTCTATGTAAGAATCGAATGGTTGGATCTTCATGTTCCAAGTGAATATCATGACCAGGTTCATGATCAATTATTTTATCAGGATCCATATTTAACCTTTTATTGAAAACCTAACAGTTGTTAATAGGACCTCCACGGTCCATATATCATTATTAACTAATTCTAATATTGATTGATAAAAAAATCATATCAACAACTTATCGTAAATGGGTCCTATTATCAATAAATGCAAATCGAGATATATGCTGCAGAATGCAAATTACTTACGAGTCGGGTTATTCTATATATATAGGAGATGTGCAATGAACGAGGCTGCACCATTTAATTTCTCAGCTCGAAATTGGCACCTTAACCCAGAAAGTACTGCCTTTGCCTACAGTGCTTTCAAAATCAATTGAACCTTTCATTAGTTCTAACAGATTCCTGGTAATAACTAATCCTAATCCTGAGCCGGTAATGTTTGAGTTTTCTTCACCTGCCCGGTTAAATGGATTAAAAATATTTTTTTGTTGGCTCTGCTCTATTCCCTTACCGGTGTCTGTTACAGATATGCAAAGAGTGCCATTATCTTCCACCAAATAATCGATTGTTACACTGCCCTTTTCACGATTATATTTAACCGCATTTGACAGAAGATTTAGAATAACCTGTTTAAATCGTTTATAATCAACATTCACGTTAATATCTGGTATTGAATCAATATTATCGTCGAGTTGAATAAACGCATCATTGGCTGATGGCTTAATAAGTGACACACAAGGTTCTATAATAGTTTTTAAGTTATAACTGCCAATCTCTAAATTCATTTTACCCGATTCAATTTGAGATAAATCCAGTATCTCATTAATGAGCCCAAGTAAATGATCGCCTGCAGTAATTATTTCCTGGCTGTTATCCTTTATGAGCTCGTCTTCTGCCGCCATGTTTATAAGCTGAGAAAAACCGAGGATGGCATTCATCGGTGTACGTATCTCGTGGCTCATACTGGATAAGAATACACTCTTTGCACGATTGGCTTCTTCTGCCTTAATCTTTTCTTCAAGTAGATGAGTAATATCTGTACGAACTGAAACATATTGATAAGGTTTTCCTTTTTCATCCAGAAATGGGTTAATAGTCGATTCCACCCAATAATGCTCACCATCTTTTGCTAGATTACAAATTTTACCTTGCCAGACATTACCGCTACTTATTGTGCCCCACAGATTCTTATAAAAATCAGCTGAATGTACATTTGATTTAAGTATACGATGATTCTTACCCATTAACTCTTCACGACTATAGCCGCTTATTTCACAGAACTTATCGTTAACATAAGTAATATTGCCCTGCCTGTCTGCAATACTGACAATTGCGTGGTGGTCAACTGTCTTTTTCTTTTGACTGAGTTCTCTAATGGTCTTTTTTAGCGTCTGTCGTGTACTATTTAATTGAGAGATCAGGTTATAAGTGCTGCGCGTTGTTTGTTGAAAAATATAAATTACACCCGTAATAATAATCGCAACCGTTGCCACCAATATGATAATACTTAATTGACCAAACGAATTTGCTTTTTTTGAGATTTCTGAACTTCGATTATTTAAAGATACTTCCAGCTGTTCTAATGCTTTTAAAATTTTATTTTGTTCAGGTATAGCCTCTTTCTGTAACACCTTTTTAGCTAAGCCATCTTCTTCTCTAATGATTAAATCCAGAACAAGCTCCTGCTCGAGGCGATCAGGTCTGATTAGAACATCTTTGTATTTAACTAAATGTATCTCATTTTCGGATAAAGGCGAGTTGATAAACTTTATACGTGCTTCAGCAAACTTTGCCCCGACACTGTAAAATTCCATGCGATTATCATCATTAATAAAAGGATCATTTTCATCAAGCATTTTATACAGAGATAAGATCCGGTCACGTGCAGCAACACGCATGGTATGTAAAAGATTCACCTGCTCTGTAATAACATGTACTTTATTCTGATAAAAATCGGTAAGCTGGATAACTGTTAAAATTGCAACACACGATAACAGCATGATCGCAAACGCCAGCGCAAACAAACCACGCTTAACGACTTTTTGAAGAAGATCTCCATCTTCTGTTTTACTCATTCCAAAAGTTTCTAATGACATGTGAATCCTTTGTTCTGACCTGCTGCCATAATAAACACGAAATAAGCCATCAGCCCAAAAGAGACAAAATGGATTAATTCAGAAACCGTTATCAATTGAGTAAAGCTAAAATATACAACCAACATAAGATACGTTAAAAGCTTCCTTACATTATTATCTTAACGACCAAAACCAGCATATTGGTAAACACAACATGACAGTGCTATACCTTCTATAGTATCGGCATAACCGACTGAAGTTGTAGAGTATTTGAGTTAAATTGAAAGTTAATTTACAAAGAAAATGCATTCTTTCGGTTTATGTATAATATTTGTTGAACTCATGCAAAGCATAAGTTTAAAGACCATACATTTTATAATAAATTAGCTTCTAACTAATTCATTAACACCAGTGCTTTGTTGTATAAATTATTATTAAGCTGTGCAAACGGAACGTTTGATAAAAGGAATTTTTTGTTTGGCCAGGCCATACAACCACGTGCCATGTAATGCACCGGTAAGCGCTAAAATAGAAGGTAATGATCCGCTACCGGCAAGTGCAAACATAGGACCGGGACATAAACCAACCAAGCCCCAACCAATACCAAAGATAAAACCACCTACTGGGTAATTTAAAAGGCCTTCTGGTTTTTTGGGGATAGAAATCACATGCCCTTCTAATGAACGTTTACCTACCAGGCGTTTCATTAATAGAATCGACACTGTTGCTGTGGCAATAGCTGAAAACAAAATGCCAAACATATGGAAGCTTTGAAAGTGAAACATTTCCTGTATGCGATACCAGGATGCAGCTTCGGATTTAACCAGTGTAAAACCAAAGATGATACCGAGTATTAAGTAAGGTATTAAACGTTTCATATTAATAACCCAACCATGGCACGATAAAGTAAGCAGAAAAAAGTCCACCAGAGAAAATACCAATAACCGCGTATAACGATTTAACCTGGAAGGTGGCTAAGCCGGTAATAGCGTGACCAGAAGTGCAGCCCGAAGCGTAACGTGTACCAAACCCAATCAAAACACCACCAATAAACAACACCAGTACGTTTTCAACCGAAAAAGAAAATAGCTCGGCCGGGTTTAAGCCTGTTGGTGTCGCTAAACCTCGCTCTGTAAACATAGCTAAAGCAGCATCGCTTAATTGCACTGCATCAGGATTAGCAAAAATATATCCCGCAACAAAACCACCAATAACCACCCCGCCCATAAACACCAGGCTCCAAGTGGCAATACGCCAGTCGTATTTAAAAAACTTTACCTGTATTGGGCGCGGTTGGGTGATCGCACACAGGTGTTCGAGATTTTGAGAAATACCAAAAGAACGACTGCCCACCAAGATAAGCAAAGGCACCATTAAGCCAATAATGGGACCACTGGCGTACCAGGGCCACGGGGATTGCAGTAATTCTATTAGGGTGTTCATTATATTCTCAAAAACAGTACATTAGAGAATACTTATATACTATACCTGACAAATGGTCAATGTTAATTTTTTACAAAAATCATTATCTATTTGATTTTATTGGCATTTTAAAGTTTAGTGTTTTTGTAAAGTAATGCATTTATCCCCTTTAAGCTGGCGACCAACGCGAAATCCGCCACAAGCCCCACGCTCCCCAAAAAGCAATTAACGGCAACACTACCCAGTAAGCTGCTTCATCTTCAATGTGCCAGCCGGTTGCGCCACGCGCTGCAACAACTGCGGCTAAACAAACAATGGGCCAATATACGGTTATCCCAAGGGCGGCACCGAATATAACCTGCCCCCATTGTTTGCTTAACCCATGCCCAACCAAACCCAAGGCCAGTAGTGGTATGTACACAAGCAGATCGCCAAATGCAAAGCCATACCAAAAAGCCGTACCGACTTCGGTAATTTTATCAGCTGATTCCTGAGTACCCATCGTAACGCCTAACTCATAATTAAAAGCAGGAATTGCCTGTGCATATATAAGGTATATAAGCAACAGCCAACCCGGCCCCTGTAACAACCAAAAACTGATGTTTCGCTTAACCATAGATTTAGTTCATTTAATAAAAATTTATAACCAGTCCGTTAATGCTATACCTATTCCCAGCCGATTAACTCGTGAATTATAGTCAATTAAACTTTCACCATAACCATTAAAGTATTGCACAAACCATTTTGCGCGCCTGCTCATAGGAAAACTCCAGTTAACTTCAAAAGCACCATAGTTGGGGCTATGAAAATTATTACGCAGCATGATACTAAGTATATGCTTAGTATCTGCATAGGCTGCACGAAACTCGGCATGCCCCAAGTATTTTTCAATATCAGGATTGTCATCTGTCCCAGTATCACCAATACGATACCATGGTCTAAAGCTTAGATAATAATCATCTCTTTGAAAAATAAAATCGGCATAAACACGATTCCAACTGCGCGATTCAGCACCGGAACGACCATTAGACTGATGAACGACACCGAGCTGTATAAGCCTGTTTGTAAAACCCAGGTACTTCCAGTCATTTTCAAAAATTAAAAAAAGCTCGGGTTCATGTACGGTTTCACGGAATGGGCCAGAAGACTTTTTGTTATAAGCTTGCCAGAAAGAAAGGTTTGTATAAGCAAAATGAATAGATGCATTTTTATCAAAGAGGTTGTCAATAAGCGGGAACTTAACACTTAATTGAAATTTAAACTCGTGTTTATCCAGCTCACCATCACGTGCAACATTAACCGGTGCATTATTTGGTTTTTCATTATAGGTTAAAGGCAAGATGTAATTTGGTTTGTGTGGGGTAAGTACAAATGGTTCAAATCGGGTTTTACGTTCCGTTATTATACGTCGGTCAAGAGCCGATACTTCACTCTCAGATGGTTTACTTGCTACTTCTTCAGCTTGAATATTTCCAGGTGCAACGATACTTGCAATAAGTAAAAAAGATATAAATCCCGAAACTTTCATACTTACTTATTTTTGTTTTTACATGCCGCCGTAATTAACATTGCCGCCTGAATACTTTCAACACCGGGCAAATGCTCCAGAAGGCATTCATTATATGCACGCCTTGATTTTGGTGTGAACCCCGGGTTTCTATAATTTTCTTTGCAAGCCTGGTTAATCGTTATCGAAGCCATGTCCAGCTTCGCACCCTTTAAGTGTTTTAAAATACACTCATCATATTCTGCCTGCCCGGCAATTGTTGATATTGGTATGGATAAAAGAATGAGGGTAAAAACTAGCTTTAAGTTATTCATAATATAACTCCTGTGAGCAATATAACCTTGAACTGCCTTTAACACTTATAGAGATATTATTAAATTTAACATACTAAAATCTTAATTTATTGATTTACATCAGGAATTGTTAATCAAAAAGCATGATTACTATCGATACTGCTAATAACCAACTATAGCATTTTATCAATATTACACATTAAACGATTAAAGCATATCGATTATCATATCTGCCCAACTAACCGATTCAATATTGGCAATGACGATGTCATCTTTTGCGACCGATGACAAAGGCACCTTCTCCCAATCCGCAATTTCATATGCCTGCACTGAGTTCAACACCTTGCCCAATATGCCGTCGCCTTCCAATAAAGCTGAATTAATTTCTTCACTTAAAGGAAGCGGCTTTAATAATTCAGGCAACGGACGTTGCAGTAATGAATCAAGACCTGAAAATAAACCAACCGTAAAAAACCGTTCGGTATTTAATTCACCTGCACTTTCTGCCACCAACTCGCACATTTTTGCACGCACCATTGCATTGCGTAATATTTCAGGCGGACGATCATCCAAAGAGCTCATCGCTAACATGGATGTCCACGTAGCCAGCTGTTTACGCCCGAGTAGCAGTATACCTTGATCAACGGATTCAATTTCACGTTGCAAACCAAAGGCTGCCGAATTAATCATTTTTAATAAGCGGTAACTCGTCGCGACATCCGTATTGATTGCTTCGCTTAAATCTTCGTTACTGGAATCCGGATTATTCACCACCGACAACAGGTTTAATACTGCCAGTCGATTTGTCGGTAAGGTCTTACCTGTTACGATTTGTGGTTTACTTAAAAAATAACCCTGAAAATAATCAAAACCTAAATCACGACAAAGGATAAATTCATCATGTGTTTCAATTTTTTCGGCCAATAATTTTACATCAAACTTTTTAAGCTCAGCCACATGTTCAATCAGCTTATCTTTAGACAAAGCCATAAGATCAATTTTCACGATGTGAGCCAATTCAATCAGCGGTGCGTGAGCTGGATTGTAAATGTAATCATCAAGCGCAATAATATAACCCGCACTGACAAGTTTTTTTACCGAAGCAATTAAAGCAGGTGTTACTGAAACATCTTCTAGAATTTCCAGAATAACCTGATTTTTGGTGAACGGTATTTTATCTTCATTTAAAAGAAAGTTTTCTGTCAGGTTAATTGCCGCATATTTATTACGTACAATTTTTTCTAAACCTATTTCGACAAACGCATTAATAATCGTTTGAGTAGTGGCCTGATCACCATCTACCATTCCTAAAGATGAACGGCTTTTATCAGATGAGCGGTATAATAGCTCATAAGCAAAAACATTTAATTTTGAGTCGAAAATAGGCTGTCGACCAACAAAAACATTATTCAAAACAATGGCTACCGGAGTAAGTGCAAAGAATCAATATAATCTATTTAGCGAAGAAATGGAAAAAGTGATGCCTAAATAGACTCGATGCCCAAATTTTGCCAAACTAGAGCAGATTCGCTGAGCCCGTTTATTTAAATATGCTTAAAGCCATGGTAGGGCCCATACTTACCCTGGTAAACATAATTTCCAAACCTACCACCCTTAACAGGATCTTTGATGTGCATGTCCTCCATATCGTAATCATACAAGATTAGATATTTTCGTCTATCTTCACTTGCAAGTCTGAAAAATTCTTTTTCCAGACTTTTCGCTATTCTACTACCGCGTAAACGATACACATGAAAAGTTTTGATATTGTATTTTTCAACTTCGTTAAAAACAAACGTGATTGGAGCAATAATTCTATCACCTTGCTCAATGCCCAGTGATTTACTGACATTTTCATGCATAACACTCATACCAGGCGTTCTTTTATTAAAGAGAAAGCCAACCTCACCCCACTGAGTTAAGAAATAAAGGCATAATAAAACCGCAAACGCCCTCTGTCTGATCACACTCAGTGTAAACATTTCTTTATATAACAGGGCGATAAGAATAAAAGCATAGGGAGCATGATATACAAGGTACATACTCTTATAGCCAGGTGAAATCAAGGCAAGAGTAATTGCAATACTAACAAAATAGATAAATGTGTTTCGAGCTGCTTCGTTCGCAAAAATTCGCTTTCGCTGCCACCAAAAAGTCATAACGAACAACAGCGTGTAGCTCGCATCCGATCCCTTATGAAAATAAGACTTGTGGCTAGACAGTAATTTCCACAATGAACCCGAAATACTATAGTCATCTTCACTTAAAGCAGGATTACGACTCATTTGTTGTAGATATAATCTGACATCAGACATATCTTGAATGATAATAAAATACAGCAAAGACACTACACAGCTAGTAACACCAAAGTACCAAAATTGTCGATAATTTTTTGCATAAAGTAATAACACTCCACCTGCAACAACAAAAACAAGACCATTCAGATGCGTTAAAACTGCTAAACCGGCAAATAACCCGGCAATAATTATTTTAAGTGTTTGCTGTTTATTTAAGCTGGAATATATCTTGGCAAATGATAAAAAGCCAAAAGTCATAACAGTTATGTCTGGTCGATTCGTAAAAATCAGCAGCACCATAATTGAATAAGCAATCGACAAACTATAAAACACGACATACTGAGATGAATCAGTAAATATTTTATTACTTTTTAAAAATCCGTAGACTGCAAGTAAGAAAATGAGAAAATAAGTTAGCAAAATGAACTTGAATGCGTAAGAAGACCAGCCATACATCTTTAGCATCAAGGCGCCCTGCCACACATGTAACCGGTGATAGGTAAGATGGTTTTCTCCAAAATTATTCAAACCATCAAACAAATTTGACCTGACATAGCCATTTTTACTAAACCAGTATGATTGTTCGGCAAACCAGGCATCATCTGTACCTGTTTCCCTATGCACAAGGCTCAACAATGCCATTGAAATGCTTATTAATAGCAGTCCAACAATAAATTTTTTACTTGTAAAGACATCAGCTATTTTCAATAGCTTGTTACCCTTAAAGGTTATAATAGGTGGCTACATAAATTATTTTCGAGTTATTTTTTAATTTTATCAATAATAACAAAATCAAGGGAACCTGACACACCCTAGAGACTAACACGCTTTGATATATCCCCATATGTGTATTAAGATCTTTTTTGTATAGCACTTTCTGTTGTTTGAGTTAATCACAATTTTGCAATTAGTTCATCACACTCGTCATATCAAATAAGTCCAATAAGTATTCATTTTTAATAAACTAGTAAAGATACGCGTTAAGGAATGCAATTTTAAAAAAAATCTTGTACATAAATTATTACCATCAAGTATTTCATATACATTAATGGTAATTTTTTGAGAACAACATCCCGTATATAGTGTATTCAATAACTTCAGCGGCGCAAGAAAGCACAATGCTAATTTTTCAATTAAGAATTATTTAAATGACGAACTTTTGGAAAATGGTGAAAGATAAACTAATGAATGAGTAACTAAACCGAACAGTATCGCTAAATATGGGAAAATGGGGTGGCTAAAGGGACTCGAACCCTCGACGACCGGAATCACAATCCGGCCAAATTATACTGGTTTACAGTACGTTAGCTTCAGTTTTCCGAATAATTCATTAAAATAATAGTCAATTATATCAATATGTTAGAGTTTATCATTCGGAAATATTCCAACACCCACAGTTATACGCAGTTTTTTGCTATACTGCGTATAACTAATACACGTAGGCAATACAATGGAATACTTATCTGAAAGTACTCAGCTACTATATAGCCAATTACTGACCCAGTGTCTTCATGGTGCAACCCCTAACGGGCGAGGGCTATCATTTGTTAAGAAGAACATAAAAAATACCATACATTGGTATTTACAACTAACCATTGGTAGCAATAAAAGCCAACACTATTTAGGCCCAGATTCTGAGAAAATCCACACACTTATAGATAATGAAAAAAAATTATGGGAAAAAACGAAACCTGATCGCGATGAACGTGAAAAGCTCGTCTCTATGCTTATTAGTGGTGGTGCATTAACAATCAGCAACGCTGAAGCGCGATTATTTGAAATCATTGAACGCGCCGGGGCCTTTTTAGTTGGTGGTGTACTTGTTGGATCGCATGCTTTTACTGTTTATGGAAACATGTTGGGCGTTAAGTGGCCTTCAAAAATAACTCAAACACACGATATTGATATTGCCAGTGATAACCATATTTCACTCGGGCTAATAAATAAAAATATAGACTTAAAACAAAGCCTACTCGATGCGGAGATGGGTTTTATAGAAGTACCTGCTCTTAATAAAAAAGCTCCCTCCACAAGTTTCCGTATCCAGGGAAAACAACTCAGTGTTGATATCTTAACCCCAATGATCGGTAAACCTAACACTAAAGCAGTAATGATTTCCGCTTTAAACACCTATGCTGAGCCATTGCTTTTTCTTGATTACCTTTTACACGATGTTCAAACTGCCACCATAGTTGCACGCGCCGGTATACTTGTAAATGTGCCTTCTCCTGCTCGGTATGCTTTACATAAACTTGTTGCAAGTGTCAGACGACCATCAGCAATGCAAACAAAAACATTAAAAGATATTGAGCAGGCTAGATTAATACTTGAAGTATTAAGCGAAGATAGACCTGGTGATATTCAAATTGCCTTTGATGCCGCTCAACAAATGCCAGATAAATTTATTGAACAATTAAAAAAAGGAATTAATAAACTACCTGGTGAACATTCAAAGAAGCTCATGAAATACATCAAATAACAACCATGCACCACCAGCTCCCTATATGCACAAGGCTAAAATAAATACTTATCATGTTAAAAAAGATAATATATCAATCAGTTAAGAGGATAACTGCTCGGAAAAAGAATAGAATATTCGGAAAGAAAAAGGCTTAAAATCAACTAAAGTTAAATCTAAGCCTTTGAATTATATGGGGTGGCTAAAGGGACTCGAACCCTCGACGACCGGAATCACAATCCAGCCAAATTATATTGTTTTTCAGTACGTTAGCCTCAGTTTTCCGAATGATTTATCAAAATAATTATCATTATATACCTCATTGTTTTTATTATAATTATTTAGCTTCCGTCAAGTAGTACTCAATTTTTGTATATCTTTATTGCAGGGATAATCTCACATGTTGGTTTATTTGTAGGGTAATATTTACAAATCGACTGAAAAAAAGCCCGGTTACTACCGGGCTTTTGTCTGTCGCTAAATAATTTTAGCGGCACGTTGGTACAGGTGAAACATTACCCTCATTATTCTGACTAATTCTAAAAGTACGATACGTTGTATAGTCAGAGTAAACCGTTTTACTGCCATTATAGCGGGCAGCAGGATCATACTTAGCTCTTACTCGCCAACGATATGAGCCGGTAGACAACCCTGTGAAAATATGACAGAGACGACTTGCACGACTAGCAACAGATTCTGTTTTATAACGTTTGTAAGAACCACGATGTTTCTCCAAGCTAATACTATAACCATTCGCATTTGCAGAGCGATTCCATTTAAGAGCTGGTGACTTAAGATTGCTAGCGTTGTTATATACTTGTTCAACATTATTAGGAGAAATAAACGTTGGAGCATCTAGTCTTTCAGGTAAATTCGGATCAACCAAAGGCATAGGCTCAACCTGGATAGTCCAGTCACAATACGCACCTTTAATACGTTTGTTATATTTATCAACCGCATATGCTCTACCACTTCTTTGAGTTGTGTTTATTCTGTTACCATTTCTTGTGATGCTAACAGATGCATATTTTTTCTCTGGTGTAACGGTACCAATCGAAAAGCCAAGCATCCACTCTGGTTTTGTAGTAATAAATCGTGGTGCTCTAGTTGAATACTTAACGTTTAAACCATTTGGCAAACCTTTAACTTTAACATCACGCAAATTTCTTCCGGCAATACTCACACCCACCGTACTTGTTGGAGCAATATTATTCACATAAAAAACAACATCTTTTTTCCCGGAAGCGTTAGTTTTAAATCCACAAAACTCTTCTACAATGTTAAAGCTTTCAACCGCCCTTCTGGTATCATTCGCTGCTTTCTCGGCAGCCCTCCCTGAAGATTTGGCAAAACGTTTTACAGCATCCGCAGCTTGTTGAGCCGAATAGCCAATCTGCTTCAAAATTTGCTCAACCTGCTGTGCAGATAGCTTTAATTCTTTATTCAGAGCCAGAGCAATTTCTCTTGCAGTGAGATGCACAGCTTTTAAAGCCAGTGTGATTTGTTTAGCGGTAAATTTTCCTGCAGAATTCATTGCCTTAACTATCTGGTTAACACTGTAGCCAGCAGCCTTTAATGCTTTACTAATTTGATTGGCCGTAAATTTTCCTGCAGACTTCATTGCCTTAACTATCTGGTTAACACTGTAGCCGGCAGCCTTTAGTGCTTTACTAATTTGATTGGCCGTAAATTTTCCCGCAGACTTCAGTGCTTTAACTATCTGGTTAACACTGTAGCCGGCAGCCTTTAGTGCTTTACTAATTTGATTGGCCGTAAATTTTCCCGCAGACTTCAGTGCTTTAACTATCTGGTTAACACTGTAGCCAGCAGCCTTTAGTGCTTTACTAATTTGATTGGCCGTAAATTTTCCCGCAGACTTCAGTGCTTTAACTATCTGGTTAACACTGTAGCC
>Ga0316207_10004373_pt1 | contig 12328 bp, 12 predicted proteins | sample 6weekpyrite_MG_FD_204943 | JGI IMG/M metagenome (GOLD analysis project Ga0316207, IMG submission 204943) | Microbial mat bacterial communities from mineral coupon in-situ incubated in ocean water Damariscotta River, Maine, United States -... | ecosystem: Environmental > Aquatic > Marine >... | reverse complement strand
GATTGCCACGATCGCAAACCCGGATGTTGATGCCGCTGGGGCCATTATTGTCGCAATGGTGATTGGCACAGTTATTGGTGTAAAGGTGGCATTGAAAGTTGAAATGACCGAGATGCCAGAACTGGTTGCGATTTTGCACAGCTTTGTCGGTGCTGCTGCGGTATTAGTGGGTATCAACAGCTATCTCGATCATGGCAGCTTGACGGGCACGCTGCTTAATATTCACCTGGTTGAAGTCTTTCTGGGGGTCTTTATTGGGGCGGTGACGTTAACAGGTTCAGTCGTTGCGTTTGGCAAGCTTCGTGGTTTGGTGGATTCTAAGCCTCTAATGCTGCCGGGTCGGCACAAAATGAATCTCGCTGCGCTGGTGCTGTCTGCGATATTGATGGTTCACTTTGTCTCCGTCGAAGGCAGTACCTTTGACCTTGTTATCATGACGCTGATTGCGCTGGTATTCGGCTGGCATTTGATTATGTCGATTGGCGGTGCCGATATGCCTGTCGTGATTTCGATGTTGAACTCTTACTCGGGTTGGGCAGCGGCTGCTGCGGGTTTCTTGCTGTCAAATGATCTATTGATCGTGACCGGTGCTTTGGTCGGTTCATCGGGTGCGATTCTGTCGTACATTATGTGTCGGGCAATGAATCGCTCGTTCATTAGTGTTATTGCGGGCGGCTTTGGCACTGAAGTGGTTATTTCCGGTGATGAGGAAATGGGCGAGTACACTGAGACCAGCGCCGAAACCGTGGCAGATATGTTGAAAAATGCACGCTCTGTGATTATCACTCCAGGATACGGCATGGCAGTTGCGCAAGCCCAACATCCTGTCTATGAGGTAACACAGAAACTTCGTGAGGCAGGTGTCAATGTCCGCTTTGGTATTCACCCGGTAGCCGGGCGACTTCCAGGGCACATGAATGTGCTGCTTGCGGAAGCAAAAGTCCCTTATGATATCGTGCTTGAAATGGATGAGATCAATGATGACTTTGATGAGACGGATGTTGTTCTGGTGATCGGTGCCAACGACACGGTTAACCCGGCCGCTAACGACGACCCAACCAGCCCGATTGCCGGGATGCCGGTACTTGAAGTCTGGAACGCAGCAAATGTTGTGGTCTTTAAGCGCAGTATGAATACCGGCTATGCCGGTGTACAGAACCCGCTGTTCTTCAAAGACAATACCTCGATGTTATTTGGCGATGCTAAAGACAGCGTGGATAATATTCTCAAAGCGATTTTGTAAACTTTAACGTTATATAAAGGGCTTTCGAAGCGTTTCGGAAGCCCTTTTTTTGAATGACTTTATCCACTCAGAGTTTTGCAAAAGGCTCCTTCATCGATACCTCCCGGATCGCCTTGGCGATTTGTCAATCTCAGAATGCTCTCTTCGATTTAGTGTGATAGCTCTAATTTTTATCCGTAGTGTTGGTGCTGAATTTATATCTGTATAAACAGGAGAGAGACATGACAGCCGTTAGATCATACTCTGACACGATACAGAGGCTCGCTGCCGACGTGTATGAAGGCGTTGGGCGTGGGCAAAGCGTATTTAGATCGGCATCATCTGATTATGTTGGCAAGCTGGCCAGCATTGCGCTGTCAGGCAGCAAATACAATGACCCAGGTGAATATTTCTATCACAAACTGTTGGGTTTTAGTTTGTTTGTGAAAGGCTATACCTCTGTGATTGAAGCGCTGGAGGACTTTAGAATTGACTTGAGCCTCGAAGAATTTCAAGGCGATTTATAGTTACCTGACGTGTTAGCGAACAGCGCTTTGTAAGCGCTGACCTGCATTACCAGTACGCCGCAGGCGGCTATGACCGCTGCGATTAACGACACAGCGATGATTTGTGTGGTCAATGCTGCGCCTTTAACCGTTCCCAAAGGGCCTATTGCAAAACGCGTGAGCGGCAATCTGCTGCCCAACATTGGCCCGTTTTTACGCTAAAATTTCGGCACATAGAACCACTATGCACCTTATTTCACCGTAAAAATGAACTCAATGTGGGATTGCCGCTTATCCATTCAGAGTTTTGCAAAAGGCTCTTTAGTATCGGTTCTTTTTCGTGATTCAACTGCTTTTCTTAGGATCATCAAGTAAAGCGAGTTTTAGGATCATCAAGTAAAGCGAGCAGTCCGTTTGTAGCCATTGCGTATTTGGTGTCCGCTATATTCTTGGCAGGTTAATATCTGAGATCATCAATCTCCAGGGCTTCTAAATAATTTATCGTTGATGCATCGAGGGGATTCGAGTTTAGGTTAAGAAGATTCAAATTTGGATTTGAATCCAAATTAATGGTGTTGAACAGGTTGTTATACAGCCATAATTCAGTCAGAGCGGTATTGTTGCTGACATCAAGATTTGTCAGTGAACTGTTTTCCAAAACCAGAAGTGTCAGTGCGGTATTATTGCTCACATCTATATTTGTGAATTGAAACTCTGAAATAATCAGTGATTCCAATGCAGTGTTGCGGCTGCTGTCGATGCGGGTGAGCTGAGTGTTGAATAACTCCAAATAAGTCAGCGCGATATTATTACTTACGTCGATGTTTGAGAGTGGGTTGTCAGACAGTGCTAGCTCGATGAGTTCAAGATTGTTGCTCACATCTATTTCTGTTAGTTGGTTGTTTTCCAAGCCTAAAAGGGTCAATGCAGTATTGTTTTCGACGTTAATGCTGGTGAGTAAATTATCTGGCACTGCTAACAGCTCTAGCAGGGAATTATTGCTGACATCGAGGCTGGTAAGTTGATTGTTATCGAAAAACAAACCGGTTAATGCAGTCAAAGACTCGATGCCGCTGGCATTTTGGATTCCAGTATCTGCACAATCAAGGTAGGTGAATTCAGATACATAAACCCATCCATAATAGGCTGCGGTTGAAGTCACGCAGCTTTGCAGTGCTGCATCTGGAAACTGAAGGCTGCTAATAGGTATTGGCATGCAGTCAACATTGATAATGACACTCGCAGGTGAAGAGGTGTTATTCAGAGGATCGGTAACGGAAAACGCAATGCTGTCATTATTGGCGCATGTGCCTAAAGATGTATAGGTGATATTGGGCGCCGTACCGTTGATCACACCGTAGGTCGGGGTCTGCGTTATTTGGTAGCTCAATGCGCCTTCTTCAGCATCAAGACCTGCCAGCGTAATGGCGACATTATTTCCTTCAATAATGTTAATTGTTTGCCCCAGTGCAGTTGGGCGTTGACCCGTTGGTGTTGAATCGCAAACATCGCCCTGGCCGTCGTCATCCGTATCTTGTTGATTGCTGTTGCTGACAGACGGGCAGTTGTCGATAGCATCATTAACGTAATCGTTGTCCTTATCATCGTCACTGTTGTCGCACAAATCGCCCACGCCATCGTTATCAGAATCCTGTTGGCCGTTATTGCTGACCACGGGGCAATTATCATTGATGTCGTTAATGTTATCGTTGTCAGTGTCGATTGATAGGGGATTTGTGCCGAGCCCTGCTTCCGCGATATCACTTAAACCATCGTTATCATCATCCAGGTCGCAGGCATTGCCCTCACTGTCTCCATCTGTATTCAGCTGATTACTGTTGCGGACGCTTGCACAATTGTCATTGATATCCGAAATGCCATCACTGTCAATATCATTGTCTGTTTCGCATTCATCGCCGATTCCATCTTGGTCACTGTCTAGCTGGTTGGTATTGGGTTTCATTGGGCAGTTGTCGGCAGTATCAAAAACATTGTCATTGTCATCATCGTTATCGCAAACATTGCCTTTGCTGTCATTGTCATCATTTGCCTGTCCCGGGTTTCTGAATAATGGGCAGTTATCGTTGTCATTGTCGAGGCCATCTCCGTCTGCATCGGCATCACAAACATCACCTAAGCCGTCGCTGTCCATATCTGACTGATTTAGATTGGCGCTGGCCGGGCAGTTGTCGCTCCCGTCAAGATAGGTATCGCCATCGCGATCCGGGTTTAGCCAGTCCCTGCTATCTTCACCTTCAGAATTACCGGGTTCCTGGTCATTGGACAGACCATCGCCATCTGCGTCGCTGTCGCACTCATCTCCGGGGCCATCGCCGTCAGTGTCGGACTGATCATAATTTTCGTTTAATGGGCAGTTATCAAAACGGTCGATGACTCTGTCATTATCATCGTCATAGTCGGCATTATTACCGATGCCATCGAGATCTGTGTCAGCGCTTTCGTTCTCGTCAAGCGGAAAGTCGTCTTCGTCATCGTTGACACCGTCCCCATCATCGTCGGTGTCGATTCGGTTATTGGTACCATCGTCGTCAGTATCGATTTCGATATTGATCGTGGTCAAAAAATGCTCCAGAGCGCGATGTTCCGAAACGAGATCACTGAGTACCGAGCCACTGTTTGCCAACAGGGGCATTAGCTCTGCGTTCAGACGTAAATTAGCCAGACTGAAGTCGAGCGTCATGTTGTTCGCATAGTCATGGGCTAAATCCGATATCTCAATGCTGCCATCGGCAATACCATCGATATCAAGGCTTTGTAGCAATCGTAATATATTAATGGCAACCTGGTTTTCCGGGTCATCCGTATTCGCCAGATCCAAAGGGGTAACGAGCTGTTTTGCCGATGTTGCTGGCAGTTCAATATCGCCGATCCGAAACGTAATCCGATCTCCTTGGCGGTAGCGGAAGCGCCCGTCGCTGTCGGTATAGTTCATTTGATTTGAGCCGTTGAGCGTATAACCAATATTGACGACCGGACTGTCGAGAAAAATGCCAGTGAGCTCTGGGGGTTCAGATGAGCCTCCGCCACCGCTACAGGCAGTGAGCGACAAAATTGCCAGGCTGGAGATGAGGAAGCCACAGAATTGATTGAGGCGGTTTGATCTTGATGTCGGCTGTTGCGTAAAACATGCTGTGGTGGCAGGCACTGCGTTTGATCCTGTGGAATGTCTATCGGTTTTTTAGTTGCGTTAGGATCGCAGATATTGTTTCCAAATGATATTTGGAAACAATGCAATGTGAAGTGTGTTTGATTTTGTAAGTGCTGAATGGACGGTGCGGAATTGAGGATGAATATAGGTGGGCATGAATGCTTGGGCTTGGTCAGTAGTTCTTGTATACTGCCAGCGTATTTTTCCGATCCATTTAGATACAAGTTTGCGGTTTGCAATGACTCGATTCAAATTGATTTTCCTGGTGTTTCTTTCACTTGTTCTAGGTGCGTGTGCCGTAATCTATAAAGCAGCCGAAGATGGCGTTGCGGGTTACCGTGATTATCAAATTGATAAAACCAGTTATTACGTTGAATATACCGAAGCGGCTCGTGTCTCTTGGGAACAGATTCATCGTTTTGCATTAAAGCGTAGTGCTGAAATTACCAAAGAACGCGGTTATTCCTACTTTGATGTTATCTCAAAAAAAGAACAAAGCGTTTTTCTCGAAAGCGATGTTGACCAAATTACGGTCTCGTCAATGGGCAGTATTGCGAGTGATCCACCTGTTACCAATTCCTACCAAATGGGTGGGCGCGTTGAAGGCAAACGGGTGATTTATCGAATTCAGCTGGTCAATGATTAGCCATAATGAATATCGACAAAAGGGCTGACAAAAGGGCTGAAAAAAAGGAGTTGAAATAATGCAAGATGAGCGCCGGCGTTGTGACCGTATTCAATGGTTGAAATTCGAGTCAAAGGTTTTTGTTAGGCGTTCGCTATTCAAAAAAGAATGGATTCCTGTCGTGCCATACGATTTTAGTCACTATGGTATGAGCATACAGACTGACGAGGTCTATGAACTGGGTGACCAAGTTTGTTTGGCGCTTGAACTGACGCAGGATGCCGGTGCGATAGCCATTCCCCTGATCCGGGGGATCATTCGATACAAAGAGAAACATCATAGTCGTTTTAACTATGGGGTGGAATTTACCTTCGAATCAAAAACCGAGAAAATAGCGTTGGACGATGATTTGATTCGGATTGAACAAGCCTTGCGTCGTTATGAAGCGAGCAGGGTGGTGATGAATTAGTATGCGCCAAGCCTGGCGAAAGATGGTTAATCCGCGGCTGGTGCTGATTTTGACGATCACGGCGGCCGTGTTGTTAACGTATCGTGTGCTTCAGGATTTTTCTGTAAATCAGCACATTTCCTCGCCAGATCAAGTGATCAATGTTCCGTGTCCGCTTCAGTTACAGGCTTGCCGTATTCGTGTCGGAGACCTGGCCTTGGCGTTATCCTTGAGTCCAAGAGGGCTTCCCGCCTTGACGACATTGAGCCTGCAAATAAAGCCATTAGAGCCGCTGTTATCTCCATTAACACAGTTTGAAGCCTGGTTTGAAGGGCGGGATATGGAGATGGGCAAGCACTATTTTAAGCAAACGTTTGGTCAAAAAAGTGGGCAAGAAGCATCTGTACCTGAAACACCAAGCAATAAAAATACGATTCATGCAACTGCGATGATTCCTGCATGCAGTATTGACCCAATGATGATATGGCGCTTGAATATTGAATTTGTACATCAGGATAAACGCAGTCGATTGCGGTTTGAAATGTCGTCAGGCACCTGATGGTACGAAAGCAAGCAAATTAGTCGATGAATTTTCAAATTTGCTAAAGGCGTCGCTTGAATGGGTGGCATGAACTTTTTATACTTCTGTTAGGTATAAGTTGAACTGCTATTCATGTTTTATTTTAACGAGTCGTGCAGTTTGCGCGCGAGTCTCGAATAACAATAAAAAACAATCAGCAATAAGGTCGAATTATGGATTACGCAGACGGGTTAAAAGATGTACTCATTCGAAAAATAAATAAAACAGAAAAGAATCTTTACGGTTTGAAGCTGGATTATTGTCGATTTGTGTATGGCTTGTCCCATCGTTCGAAAGTGATTTACGACCAAGTGGTGTACCAGGTGCGTTCTGTAGACCTTGATTCAATGGTTCGTAGTCAAAAAGGGGAATGGAGTCGACCTTTGATATCAGGTGTAAGATTTGATCCTGAGCGTTCGTCTCATGAAGGGGAGTCTGTCGATCTTGGTCACAACTGGGATTTGTTTATAGACTGATAAAGACTTATTGAAAGGCCCATCAACAAGAATGCATGACTTGCGTTTTCAAAGCGTCAGGCGAATATTCCCCATTCATCGAGCTGAGTTCTCAGCGAAAAATTACCGGGTACCGATTTTTGTTTTAGCCACAGTTTAGCGGCCTTTGCACCGGCTCTTACCATGTGATCATTGTCGCTATTGTGCTCTCGGTTAAGTGCATCACCAAAATACTCTGAAATTTCGTCTTGTGTTAACTTGAGGTTTGACTTTAACACTAGCGCAATCAGTTCTTTTCGGCTCTTTACACAGCAACTCCCTTGCTTTGCAATAAAATCCACCGCGCCTATCAGATACAGGCTGATGGCTTCTCTTAACCAGTCCAGTTGTTCCTGGTGAAGATCGCCAAACTCACGTTTGATGTCCAGCATTTGTGTGCCTGAAAAAATTTGCGCATTTTTCAAGCTATCCATTTTAAGCGTGTATTCCTCTGTTCCGGAGTTGCTTCCCTGAAATAAGCGATTCATCGCGATTACCACCTGGTTCGTGAGTATTTGTTTATCGCCATTCGACGATAACTCATATATCCGATAAGACAGAATGGCTACCAAAGGCACCAATGCCACTTCCAAGGAATGAACGAAGACTTCAAGCATTTCAAATAATCTCTGATTCTGTGTGACGCCAGTATACAGGAAGTAACTTTTTGTAAAGAGGGCCTGGCTAACAGTTTGTTTGTCGCCTGTTTCACACATTGGCAGCTAGTTTACAGCTTGTTACAAAGTTGTTTATAGGAGCCTTTTGCAAAAGGCTCATAGGAGAATTAGATTGCGCCTTATAACTCTTGCGGGCGACGCTTTGTGCTTTGGTCAACCGTACAGTGTAGTCTGCCGTCTTTCAGTGTCGCCACAATCTGATCGCCTGTATTAACTTCCTGATAGCTGGTGACGACCTTTTGTCCAGCGCTGCCGATAATGGCGTAGCCGCGCCCCAATGTCGCCAAAGGGCTTGCTGTATTCAGGGTTTGTGCTGCCATCGCAAGACGGTGTTGTCGAGATTCGATCAGGCTTGTTTGCGCTTGAAAAAGTTGTGTTGATAGAAGCTCTAATGCGAGTTTCTGTTGCTGAAGCTGATGTGAAGGGTTAAATCTGAACAGCGATTGAACTTCAGACTCTGCGCGCTGTTTTGCCAGCGCCAAGCGGTTCTGGATAGCTTGCTGCAAACGAAGTGAAAGTTCGCGTAACCTTTGCGCTTTATCTTGCATTGTATCGCCAGGGTGCTTGAGTAGTTGACGAGTGTGGATGAGCTTATCGGAAAACCGTTGTAGTTGATTCTGCATAAAGTACTGCAGGCGTCTTTGTTGCTGATCCAGCAGTTGCATTAGCTCAAATTGATCGGGCGTCACTTTTTCGGCCGCTGCGGATGGCGTTGGTGCGCGATAGTCTGCAACCAGGTCGGCAATGGTGAAATCCACTTCGTGACCTACGGCGCTAATCACCGGAATTGAACTGTCAAAGATTGCGCGGGCGACGACTTCTTCATTGAAGGCCCATAAGTCCTCTAGCGAGCCTCCACCACGGCCGACAATGATGACTTCTGCCAGCTGTTTGCTGTTTACCCGTTGAACCGCGTTGGCAATCTCGCTCGCGGCGCTGTCTCCCTGAACCGATACCGGTACCAAAATAATTTCGAGGGCCGGAAAGCGTCGCTGTGTCACCGAAATAATGTCATGAATCACTGCGCCGCTTGGCGAAGTAATGACAGCGAGCTTGTGGGGAATTTCAGGAATGGCTTTCTTGCTGCTTTCATCAAACAAACCTTCCTTCGACAGTTTTAATTTCAGTTCTTCAAAAGCGGCCTGAAGTTGACCCAGGCCAGCCGGTTCTATGTTGTCAACAATCAGCTGGTAGTCACCGCGCCCTTCATACAAACTGACTTTGGCGCGAACCAGAATCATATCGCCTTCTTTAGGCAAAAATTTAAGGCGCTGATTAAAGCCTCTAAACATTGCGCAGCGAATTTGCGCCTTGTCATCTTTCAGATTGAAGTACCAGTGGCCTGACCCCGGTCGGGACAAACCGGATAGTTCGCCGCAAACCCATAGCTGGCCATAACTGACTTCAAGCATACGCTTGACTTGCCTGTTCAGCTCGCTGACAGAAAGTGCTTTAGAGAGTGCCGGGTTGTCGATAGGAGTCATAGGGTTTACTGCTTGATGTGAGACGAGGCTCAGTTTAACCCAAATGCATCATCTGGGTTTAACTAATTTTCAGGCACATTTGTTTCGATCAGCATCAGCCCCGCGCGTTCCCCGGGTTTGACTTGACTATTGGGAAACGCAATATACTCAACCGGGTGCTGAACCTGATAACAGGCTTGCCGGTCTCGCCAGATTTCCGTGCCCTTGGGAAATACAGAGAAGTTTTCGACGCTTTCGGAAATATTAAGAGAGAAGCCTTGACCGCTATGAATAATTTCGTGAGTCACGGTAAAAAATCGCAGTTCGCTGGCTTTTGTCTGATAAATGGGCAGACAAGTTGTCTGATAAGCCGCCTGAAGATCCGCTCGAAGGGGCCTCTGGTCGCCAAGCAAGCGATGCAGGGCCTGTAACGTGTTTTGATAGCTGCTAAGATTATTTTTTCCAAACGGGAGTGCTTGTCCCAGTTCAACGGTATAGCTGAACGTGTTTGAATCTGAATCTGAAAATGCAGCAGCGCTAAAGGCGGACAGCGTTGCAGCGGGGCGGTCTTGCAGGAGTATTGCCTCCACCCCGCATGCAGCCAGGAAGGTATGCTGAGCAGTTTGTGTAAGGTCGATGTTTTGAAATGGACAAACGGCAAAGCGCGAGTAAACCGATCCTCGAATAGCGGTATGAAAGTCATAATGTTCGCGGATCGGGCTGTGTTGGTGAAAGCGTTTTAATTCTGCCTCCAGAATATTCGCGCGTTGGGCATCAAGGGTGTCTGTTATGCCGTCGCCTCGATGCACACCGCAAAACAGTCGGTTCATGTTGTGTGCAATAAACCGGGACTGCTGCATCATGGCTGCCGGATGGCCAAAGATGATCAGCGTCGGGCGCGTGACGTCGAGCTGCCCGTTGAGCAGCTCATCCACCAGCAGATTGAGTAGCTCTATTGGCGCTGTTTCGTTGCCATGTATCCCTGCAGATAATACGAGTGCTTCCGAATAAGGGCGGTCAGGAAGGTATTCGAGCACGCCGACCTGACGTAATGTCAGTCGCCCGTGATCCAGTCGCACCTGTATGGGTTTGATGGCTTGCGTCGCGTGATTCAGCGTGTGCTTTAGAAAGTCATCGCATTTGCCGAATAATTTCTGGGTAGGCGTCATCGTCTGGTGCTGCGATATAGAGAACTTATATGGTCACGAATCAGCAAGAAATTTGCAATGACTTTGGCTTTAGCAGCCATTCATGTGTTCAGCTGGCCGAAAAAATATTTTTCAGATAGGCGTTCAGAAATTTTCCCTCCGGATCATAGTGCTGTCTGACGTCCTGAAATGCTTGCCATTGGGGATAGGCCTGCCGAAACTGTGACGGTGAAAATGTGTTGATCTTGCCCCAGTGTGGGCGTCCCCCGTGTTTCTGAAAAATCGGCTCGACGGCTTTGAACAGTGGTCGATAATCTTCCTCAAAATAACGATGCACCGCGATGGATACAGTATCGCGTTGATAAAACGGGCTGAGCCAAAGGTCATCTCCTTTGATAAATCGGCACTCAATCGGAAAGAACACCTCGGGAAAGTTGCGTTCAATCATCACGCGAATTTCCTGCAAGGCTTGAAGGCCGCTGTCAGCAGGGAGGTGGTATTCCATTTCGTTGAAGCGAACATTGCGCTCTGTCGCATAGATAGAATAGGAGTGATCGATGTTGGTTTTTGGCTCAATAGTCTTCATATAGGCACTCAGAATCAATTCTCTGAGTTTGTTTGACCACGAAAGATAGTCGCGAGCAGATTTTAGATCCATGATGCCACTGTTGCTATCTAACTCTTCGTTGTTGCTAACGGGTTTATTGCTTATGTTTAGCGAATCGCTGAGCGTCATGCCGGTAAATGGGAAGTAGTAAAACTCGAAGTTTCGATTGCTTTGGGAAAGGCGGTCGGCCTGATCGATCGCTTCCTCAATGGTTCGCCACTTTGCCTCACGCTTTAGTTTAAAGGGCGCGGTATTTTGCATGGTGATGCTGGTGATGATGCCGAGTGCGCCCAAACTCACCTGTGCGGCTTTAAACAGCTCTGCATTATGTTGAGCATTGCAATGAACCAGGTCGCCAGACGCCGTGACGATATCCAGCGCTTTCACATAGGCTGACAGGCAGCCCAGTTCTCGCCCGGTTCCGTGCGTTGCCGTGGCGATGGCGCCCGCCAGCGTTTGTTGGTCAACGTCGGGCATATTAATCAGCGCCTGATTATGAGCTGCCAGCATAGGTCCTGTTTCGCTAAGCAGTGTGCCCGCCTGAAGCGTTGCGTGCCGGTTAGCGGAGTCGATGTTTGTGAGCCCTGCCAGACGCCGAATCGACAACAAGGTCTGATTTGTTGGCACCAGCGGCGAAAATGAATGCCCGGCCCCGACGGCACGAATGCGCCCCTTGGTTTCTCTGACCTGTGTTTGCAGTTCTTCAAGTGTGCTTGGCGCCTGACGGCTAGACGGGAAGCACTGCAAATTGCCTGACCAGTTTTTCCAGGGGTATTTTTTGGGGCCTGTTTTGCCGCTTGCGGCAGAGACTGTCAGAATCGGCAGGCTGCTGAGCAGCGTCGTGGCAATCAGCGACTGAATCAGGTGTCGTCGGTTCATCACAGGGTCTTGCCTGGTTTAGCCATATAAAGAACAAGCTGTTCAAACTGTTCCGGCTGACATTCAAAGCATTGCCCGAAAGGCGGCATACCGCCATAGCCATTCATCGTGTTTTCGATGACGGCCTCCAGGCCTTTGTTAAGAATCGTTTGCCATTTCGCCGTATCACCCGTTAGCGGCGCACCTGTTGCTTCGACGCTATGGCAATTTTTGCAACTTCGCTGATATATGTCAGCCAATTCGGATGAGAGTTGAATTGGTGCCAGTGCAAAGCTTGAGCCGGGTTTGTTCTCAGAGCACGCAGAGATAAACAGAGTGCTCGCAAGCAAAAGGAATAGGGTGAGTCGTTGATGCATCGTTTTGACCTCTATTGAGTGCAAAAAACTATAACATAAAACATGAATAATATTCATGTTTTATGTGCAAATTTAAATCAATATTATTTTAAAGATCTGCTTATTCCACGCTACAATCACCTGAAGTATTTGTATGGTTAACGTATAAAGGCGT
>Ga0316207_10004372_pt1 | contig 12331 bp, 10 predicted proteins | sample 6weekpyrite_MG_FD_204943 | JGI IMG/M metagenome (GOLD analysis project Ga0316207, IMG submission 204943) | Microbial mat bacterial communities from mineral coupon in-situ incubated in ocean water Damariscotta River, Maine, United States -... | ecosystem: Environmental > Aquatic > Marine >... | reverse complement strand
ATATTGCTGGATAAGTCTTCAGATTAACACCGCAGCCTTCCTCGTGTGACAGCTTAAAAAGCAACCCAAATTCGTAAAGAGTTTACCGTAAGCTCCTATCTTGATGTTTTCCGGCGGAGAGGGGAATGCTGTGCGTAATTTATTGAGTTTTGGTGTTATTGCGACGTCTTTGATTATTTCATCTTGTGGACGCGACAATAGTGAAAATATTGAACACGTTTTGGATGCCCCGGAGCCGGTTGTCGGCAATATTGAAAACGCGTTTTCTAGCGATGAGACCTGGCAGCGAGCGCGTATGGACGTTGCATCAAGGATTGCCATTCCTCATCGACCGCAATCCGCCCGGAATGTCATTTTGTTTATTGCCGATGGAATGAGTATTCCTACGATCACCGCTTCGCGTATTTATGAAGGCCAGGCACAAGGTGGCTCGGGAGTTGAGAACGTTCTGTCTTTTGAAGCCTTTCCGCACCTGGCTTTGGTCAGGACATATAATACGGACGCTCAGGTTTCAGATTCCGCCAGTACGGCGACAGCCTTGGTGACAGGCATAAAAACCAGAACTGGCGCGATCAATGTCGCTCCCGAACAGGCCTTGGAAGTGTGCGAAGAAAATGCCAGCGTCCCATCGCATTTGGCAGAAATTGCTGAACAACGGGGTATGGATACCGGCGTTATTTCAACGGCCCGCATGACCCATGCGACACCGGCGACAATGTTTTCCCACAGCCTGTCAAGAAATTGGGAAACGGATGCAGATCTTCCCGATTGGGCTCAATCAGCCGGGTGTGAAGACATTGCCTCCCAGTTGATAAGCTTTGATGCTGGAGACGGGATGGACGTGATTCTTGGTGGTGGCCGCCGAAGCTTTCTTCCCGCAGATGCGGGGGGGCGTCGAAGCGATCAGCGTGATTTGATGGCTGAATGGCGTGATCTGGGCCGCGATGGAATAACGGTTTCAGATGCAGAAGGGTTGCGGGCGCTTGATCCGTCTGACCCGGCCCCGGTTTTTGGCCTGTTTACAGATAGTCATATGGCTTACGAGGCTGATCGGGATGATGGCGAAGAGCCCTCACTTGCCGAGATGACATCATTTGCTATCTCCCGCTTGTCCCAATCAGAGGAAGGCTATGTCCTGATGGTTGAAGCCGGTCGCGTTGACCATGCCCATCACGGTACGAATGCGTATCGTGCCCTTACGGACACGCAAGCATTCAGCGATGCGATATCAGCGGCTGTGGACCAAGTTGATCTTGAAGAGACCTTGATCGTGGTGACAGCAGACCATGGACATACGATGACGATGTCCGGCTATCCGGCACGGGATAACCCGATCCTTGGACTGGTCAGACGCGTTGATCCTGTTCAGCCAGGGTCTGATCCTCAACTGACTCTGGCGAATGATGGTAATCCCTATACGACATTGGGCTATCAAAATGGCCGTCACCTACGTCTGGGTGATGGTGAGGCGCTGACAGATGAAGGGGTCGTTGATCCAGATTATATGCAAGAATCCGCAGTGCCGGTGATGAGTGAAACGCATTCGGGGGCAGATGTGGCCTTGTTTGCCACAGGCCCGCGGTCGTACCTGTTTGGGGGATCATTGGAGCAAAACTCTGTGTTCCATTTAATTTCTTACGCTCTGGAGTGGGACGAAGAGTCTCAGGATTCTGGGGAAGAAACAGAGTAAAGCTTTTTACGTTCAGATCGCGTTCAGCCTGGCTGAAATAGGGTCAGGGAAATTCGAAGAGCAAGAATGCTGTGCTTAGGCGTGCGCTTTCTTGCTGAGACAACAAGGGGACCATTATGAAAAAGATTCTTTTTGTGGCCAGTTCTGTTCTGGCTCTTTCCATTGCTTCCGGGGCTGCCATGGCTCAGGATCCAAGCGCTCAATCTAGCTATGGAAGCGTACAATTGGATGCCGGTTTCACACCGGACCCATACACAGTGGATATCACTTCTGGAGGGTCACGGAATGCTTCATTGCTTCCGGGAAATTGCCGAGGTTGGGTTGCGGAAGCGCCAGATTTTGACGTGTATTACCAGGCAGATGGCTTGGATTTGACGATTGCTGCAGTCTCTGATTCAGACACAACGCTTGTTATCAATGCACCGGATGGTAGCTGGTATTGTGATGATGATGGCGGTGAAGGCCTCAATCCGCTGATGACGTTCAATAACCCCCAGTCGGGACGCTATGACATCTGGATCGGCTCGTATTCTGAAGGCGACTATGCCAGTGCAATCTTGTCTATGTCTGAACTGGGTTTGGTCGCCGGGGAAAATGCTTCCAGTGGAAATGGCCCGGATTTCACCCTTGAAGCGGGCTTTGGCTCTGTCTCTCTGGAAGCCGGCTTTACGCCTGACCCATATGTTGTTTCGATTGTTTCAGGCGGCGGTTACAGTGCCAGCACTGTTTCGTCATCTTGCCGCGGCTGGGTAGCAGAAGCGCCGGATTATTCCGTGAATTACTTGGCGGGGTCTTTTGACCTGACGATTGCTGCTGTTTCGAATTCCGACACAACCCTTCTGGTCAATGGACCCAATGGTGAGTGGTATTGTGATGATGATGGCGGTGAAGGCCTCAATCCTCTTCTCAATTTCTCCAATCCGGCATCCGGGCGATATGATGTCTGGGTCGGTTCATACTCTGAGGGCGAATTTGCCAATTCCACCTTATCGGTATCGGAAATTGGCCAGGTTTCTCCTCATATCGAAAACGGAATTGTAAACGGGCCCGATGTTGGTTTGGATGCGGCCTTTGGAAATGTTGTTCTGGCAACAGGCTTTGCACCGGACCCGCACAGGGTGGATATCATTTCCGGCGGGCAGTTCAGGGCCAGTGATGTCAATGCCAATTGTGCCGGTTGGGTGGCGGCTGCCCCGGATGTTCAGCTAAGCTTTACTGCTGGAACACTTCCACTGATCATTTCTGCAGCGTCTGAGTCTGATACGACTTTGATGATCAATGATCCTTATGGCAATTGGTATTGCAATGATGATGGTGGAGAAGGCCTCAACCCGTCCATCACTTTCGATGCTGCAAATTCAGGTGTGTATGATATCTGGATTGGTTCTTATTCCGAGGGCAATAGCGCCACGGCATCGCTATCAATTTCTGAGCTATACAGCGAATAGGTCTTATTGATCTTTGACTTGAAATGGCCGCTCCGGGTTCCGGGGCGGCTTTTTCATGGCTGGTGGTCACAACGGGTTTCCGGTGCCATTATGGGCTGATTGGAGTGATGATTTGGGGGATGTAATGTCTTTGTCTCGTGGTGTTTTAAGCGGGCTTGCGCTTGTTATAGCTTTTGTCCTGATCGGTGGGTTCTGGGTTTTACCGGTTCATCTGGACAGGAGCATGAATGTCGTTACGCCCCACGACCCATACCAGATCTCGGATGAGGGCGCGGTTTTGCACGCAGATTTACGCGTGGCTGATTTGCATTCGGACATGTTGTTATGGATGCGCAACCCCGAAAACCGGAATGATCGCGGCCACACGGATTTTCCGCGCTTGAGAGAGGGTGGGGTGGCGCTGCAGGTGTTTTCCAGCGTCACCAAGACGCCTTCATCGATGAATTATGACAGCAATACTGCGGAGAGTGACAACATAACGCCTCTGGCCATTGTCCAGCACTGGCCTGTTGATACCTGGACATCGATCTTTGCCCGAGCCCGTTTTCATGCGCGCCGCTTGCAACGATTGGAAGCCGGTTCTGGCGGTAATTTTGTCATTGCCCGTACCCGGGAGGATTTGGCCCAGGCACTTCAAGACCGGGAAGAGAACACCGATATTTTGGTCGGTATTCTGGCCACGGAAGGCGGGCATCCGTTTGAGGGAGATCTGGATAATATTGATCGCCTATATGATGAAGGATATCGCCTGATTGGTTTGCAGCACTTTTTCGATAATGAGCTGGGCGGTTCCCTGCACGGTGTGTCGAATGCCGGTCTGACGACTTTTGGCCGGGCTGCCGTTGAACGGATCATAGACAACGGCATGATCATTGATTTGGCGCATTCCTCTCATGCGGTCGTCAACGATGTCCTGCAAATGACTGATCATCCCTTGATCGTTTCTCATACAGGCGTGCACGGGCATTGCGAAGTGAAGCGCAATATTCCCGATGTGCTGATGGGGCGGATTGCGGCCCAGAACTCGCTTATCGGAATTGGTTTCTGGGCGGATGTGACCTGTGATGACAGTCCTGAAGGGGTGGCCCGCGCGATTATCGCGGCTGTGGAGCGCTTTGGGGTGGAGCGTGTCGCGCTGGGGTCGGATTATGACGGCACAATAACCGCGACCTTTGATGCCTCAGAGCTTGCTGTGATAACGGACCAATTATTGGCTTTGGGAATGAGTGAGGACGATATCCGCTTGGTGATGGGGGAAAACACAATTCGTTTCTTCCTCGAAAACCTGCCTGAATCAGGCTAACCGGCGGCCCAATATCCATCATGCGTTTACCAAAATATCGCTAGGATCATGGTTTAAAGTGAGTCGGAAAGGAGGATCAGACATGTTGATACGTATCTTTTGGCTGAGCTTTGGTCTTCTTTCGACGGGCCTTGCCATAGCCGGTGCTATCTTGCCGCTATTGCCGACAACGCCTTTTCTTTTACTGGCAACCTATGCCTTTGCCCGCAGTTCTAAGCGCCTTCATACATGGCTGATTGAGCACAAGGTTTTTGGCTCCCTGATCCGCAATTGGCAAGAAAACGGCAGTATCGACCGGAAAACCAAAATCATCTCGGTCAGTGTGATGTTTGGTTTATTGGCAATCAGTTGGGGTTTGGGCGTGCGGCCCATGATCTTGATAATTCAGGCCATTGTGTTGATGGGATCAGCCACATTTGTTTTGACCCGACCCGGTGTGCCGCTGAGGACTATATAAGCCTTGTAGGCCAGATTTATCGGATGGTGATTTTTGAAATGCGCCCGTCAGAGCCGACAGCCCATCCGATATTTCCCTGCGGAGAAAAGGCGATGGCGTGAAAGCCCGTTTCTGAGATACGCGCCCAGTTTTCCCCGTTATCAAGGCTGAAATCTGTTCCGTTCGGACCGACTGAGATCAGCTGACCGTTATGGGAAGCGATCAGTGAAACAGCGGACCGGTATCCCGATGGGCCCACTGTTGGAATGGTCCAACTTTCCCCGCGATCATCAGACCAGGCTGATACGCTATCGGTTTGATCCACCTCGGTGTAATTGCCGCCTACAGCGATAAGCCTGTCTTGGGAAAATGTGACAGAAAAAATCCCTGACCCACCCGAGCCGGCGATCAGGGGGGTGTCGTGGGCAACCCAGGTCTGCCCCCAGTCTTCGGTGTGAAGTATGCGCGCCGTTTCGGCGCCGCCAGTGCCAATCCACGCAGCCCCGCCGGGTGCGACCGCAATACTGGTGTCTGAGGCAGCAAACCCGGCTTCACCCTCAAAGGGGAGAGGAAGGTTTTCAGCGCGTACCCACGTCTCGCCGCCGTCTGTGGTCAACAAGATGTGGAATTGCCCATCTATCGGGTCAGAAAAGGCGATACCGTTTTGATCGTCCCAAAACTCCAATGTATCAAAGAAGGCCGCACTTGAGGCATCCTCATAAACGCTTTCAAACGTTCGCCCGCCATCGCGTGTGACATAAAGGATGGCCGGGCTGCCTGCGGTAAAGAACAGGGCATGATTTTCGTCGAAGCCATGGACGGAGCGCAGGTCAAGATTTTCAGCCCCTTGGATAGATGAAGCCGTCCAGGTTTCACCCCCATTTATGGTTCTTAAAACAGTGCCGTCCGGACCCCCGATCCAGACGACATCTGAATCAACAACTGCCAACCCCCTCAAGCTGAGATCGACGGTGCTGTCCTGTGGTGTCCAGACGATTTCAGGCATGACATTTTGTGTCGGCGAACATGACATCAAAACCAGACCCCCGAAAGCTGCCAGTACCGATTTCATTGATTTAACCCAATCAGGCTTGAGCTATCGCAATGCCAGCAAGTGTCTGAATTTTGACTTCCAATCGGGCTGCCGGGCGGGATTTGAGTGTCGCTTGTATTGGCAGCTTCTCCACGATCAATTTCGGCCAGACCTGCCGTGATCTGACGGGCCAACCAGGTGCGGTGATCCCGGCTTCCGGCGCGGGCTGAACGCCCGGAGGGCAGCGCCCGTTCGAGTGTTTCAAGCCTTGCTCTTGCTGCACTGGCAACCGATGCCGGGCTGTTTGCAACCAATCTCATAAGCTGGTCGACATATTCGATCTGAATGGCTTCACGAACAGCCATCAAGCGGGCGGCTTCTTCTCGATCAGCAGAGAAGAGAGCCGTTTCCAGAGCAGAGTATATTTCAAGCTGTGAAAGCTGTTCCGGGTCTCTGGCGTGCTGATCCGCGATCCGCGCAAGGCGTGCCGGAGCCAGTATGGCTTGCAAGCTGATACGGGCAGACGCGGCGGCCGCATCACGCCGACTGAAGGCCGGATATTGGCTTGAATCAAAAAGCTCCCGTGTGGCAGCGGCGTCATAATCGCCATAGGGCGATGGAGCCAGAAGGGCGAGGGTTTGATCAGAGATATCCAGCGCTTCAGGGGCCAAAGTGGAGATCAGGGCGTTCAGCGCAAAGCGTTGATCTTCTACGGGATAAACCGACAAGCCCTGAACATTATCGCCATTGAGCTCATAGTTGAAGATAACGCCTCCCAATGCCTTGGCGGCGGCTTCTACCTGATAGCGGTGATAGAGATAAATCGGCGGGAAGACGGATCGCAAATCGCTGGAGGCCAGACCGCCTGCCATTGTGTGAGAGCCAAAATTGGCCAGGGCCACTTGGCGCAATTCCAGGGTGTCGAGGAGGGATTGGGACGGGTTGGAGCCGTTGTCCCAGAGGTTTGCCAGGGGGTGGGCCGCATTGTTTCCGCGGGCATGACGGTCGGTGATAAACAACAAGCCGTCATTGCGAGCATTATCCAAAATGGCGTTGAGAGCGGCGTCTTCTTCTGTGGCATCGTCATATTGGGAATAGAGCCAGTTGATGGCGGTTTTGTCCCAATCGGCAATACCGACATCATAGGCGGCGCTGACATCAATGTCTCCACCCTCATCGAGTGAAACCAGCGGAGCCGGGTAATCCATAACAGAGGCGCGGTCGTTTGTGCTGGCAGCAAAATTATGCGCCATGCCGATGGTGTGGCCGACCTCATGAGCGGACAGCTGGCGGATACGATCCAGAGCCAGCTCCAGCGGATCAGTATCCGAGCCGGTGCCGGTCTCACCAGCGCCCAGCAAGCCTTCAAAAATCATCCGGTCCTGTCGTACGCGCTGACTGCCCAAAATGACATAACCGCGAATGATTTCGCCGGTGCGCGGATCCATTGCCGATCCACCATAGGACCAGCCGCGAGTCTGGCGATGCACCCACTGGATCACATTATAGCGGGCATCTAGCGGATGAACGCCTTCGGGCAAAAGCTCCACCCTGTAGGCGTCTTCAAATCCGGCCGCTTCAAAAGCGTCTCCCCACCAGCTGGCTCCTTCAATCAGGGCTTCGCTGATGAGCTCCGGTGCACCGCGATCGACATAATAGATGATCGGTTCAACCACCGGCCCAAAGGCCGCGGATGGATCGATACGTTCCAACCGGTGCCGTGTGGCATAGGAGCGCCTGACCGGTTGATCGAGCGGGGTAGCCATGTCGTAAAATGTGGTGGTGATGGCTCCGGAACGATCATCGGCTGTGCGGATTTGATAACCGTCATCGGGCAGGGCAACAAATGAGTGGTGGACAGTCAGTGTGACGGAATTGGGCGCAGGCGTAACGGCGCGAACTTCTGAGCCGGGCGCAGATGATTTCAAGGTCAAAAGCGCATCAATCTCGACATTGATCGGAAAGGCAAAGGCGGCTTCGGTCAGTGGCGCGCTACGGCCGTCATCAATGGAAAAACTGCCCTGGCCGGAACTGGTCAGTCGCGGGATGGTCCGGGCGGCATCACGGGTCAAAAATCCGGAGAGATCAATCAGGATATGATCGTCATTTTCGGCAATGATGTCGGTTGACCAGATAACAGAGCGGGCAAAGGATTGGGCGGTGGCACGGGCTTCATCATCCCCGGCACCCAGAGCGCGATAGCTTGTGTTTTCAATCTCGGCAAAGATGCGATCATTGATACGGGTAAAGCGCAGGATTTCAGAACCGACGCCATAGCCGCGGTCCAGACCGACCGGGTTGGAGCCGAGCCCTGATGTCAGACGCACGGTGTAGATGACACGGTCCAAAGCGCCATCGTCTTGCACGGTCAGCCCGGCGAGGATGCGGCCATCACTTTCATCAATATACAGCGGAAACAGGCCATCGCGATGGTCCAGGCCTTCAATGGCTTCGGCAAAGCTTTGGGTTTCGTCCTGTGCCTGGCTTGCCGGTGTAGCCCATGCCAAAGCGAAAACCAGAATACCGACCAGATTGCGTAATGATGTCATTGTGCTGTCCCCGTCAAAAACCGGATCAGACGCTAGCGCGCGCTGACGAGCGTGTCACGACACCTCACGTTACATTTTGCGGGGGGATTGAATGAATGAGAAGTGCAGCTAGTATTTTGAGAATTGCGGGACGTTGTGTTGGCTATTGCAAAAACACGAGATTGTTATGATCGAAAAATTCAAAATCGCTACTCTTAATAAAAACAGATTTCTTCTTTTGATCGTGGAATCCTCTAAATCAGAAGATTTTTTTAGGAAGGCGCTCCTACGGGTGAAAGACCTTGGGGGACATGAGCATGGCCACGGAATTTATTCGATCCCAACAATAAATTCGAGTGATGAAAAACTGGAAGGCTTTGGTGAAGGATTGCTCGATGAGGGCGAGGGATTTTATCTGCTGGACCCTATTGAGACAGTCGAGGCCTTTGCCCGCCCTAAACAAGGGCGTTCAATCGTGGCCCAAAAAGAATAGAGCGCATTCAAAATAAACTCTGGCCTTATTCAGGAATTTAAATTCCCCTTTGTGTCTTGATAGCGTTTTGCCTCAGCGGGTTTGCGCCGCGTGAAGGGCGCGAAGCGCCGTTTCGGTTTCACCCTTGACGCGGACAAACCCTGAGGCCCCATTTCATCAAGACATTCAAGGGAAGAACCGATACTTTCTTCTCCCGTTTACGGGGGAAGTGGGCGGCGTATGCCGCTCGAAGGGGGAGCGCCGGAACGGCGCTTGTTTTCAGCCAAAACTTCGCTTCGCCCCCTCCGCTTCGCTGCGCTCAGCACCTCCGCCCGCAAGCGGGGGAGGAAAGTATTTGCTCCATATTCTGGCCCTCACTCCACCCGGTTGTTTTTGAGAATTTGCCGCGCGATCAAATATAAACCAGACTGTACCGAACACGTTTGATGACTGATTCAGTGAGGGATATCTGGCATGAGCGCACACGAGTGGAGCGGTGTATTTCCCGCCGCAACGACCCAGTACAAAGCCGATATGAGTGTTGATATCGAGGCGACAAAAGCCGTAGTCGATAATCTGATCCGCGATGGTATTCATGGTGTGATCGCCATGGGAACGGTGGGCGAAAATAATTCGCTGAAGGCCGATGAAAAACGCGATATTCTCAAGGCGATAGTTGACACTGTGGCGGGCCGTATTCCAGTGATCACTGGTGTGTCCGAACTGACCACTGATCTGGCTGCAAGCTATGCTAAAGATGCCGAAACCATTGGTGCAGATGGTCTGATGTTGCTTCCGGCGATGGTTTATGTGCCGTCTGAGGCGGAGTTGGAAATGCATATCCGCACAGTGGCCGCAGCCTCGAATTTGTCGATCATGCTGTATAACAATCCACCGGCTTACCGGGTCAGTATTTCCCTCGAGACCCTGCAGCGTCTGTCTGATGTGAGGAGCCTGATTGCGATTAAAGAATCCGCGCCCGATCCGCGCCGGATTACCGATATCATCAATGCCTGCGGGGATCGTTATCTGGTGTTTGCGGGGCTTGATGATGTGGCGCTGGAAGAATTGGTGCTGGGTGCGTGTGGCTGGGTGTCAGGCCTGACCAATGCGTTTCCAAAGGAGTCCATTGCGTTGTGGGATGCCTTCAAGTGCGGTGATATGGATGAAGCTTTGGCGATCTATCGCTGGTTCATGCCGCTTCTGCATCTGGATGCCGAACATGATCTGGTCCAGTCGATCAAATTGGCCGAACAGGTGATGGGGCGGGGCTCGGAGCGTGTGCGCATGCCGCGTATGGTCCTTGAAGGCGCGCGCCGGGCCGAGGTGATCAAAATGGTTGAGACCGCCCGCGATAACCGCCCGGTTTTGCGTGAATTGGCTTCAGCGGAACAGGGCTGACCATGCGGCATACTTTCCAGTGCCTGGATGGCCATACCTGCGGTAATCCCGTGCGTCTGATCTCTGGCGGTGCGCCGGGTTTGGCGGGCGCGACGATGAGCGAAAAACGTCAGGACTTTCTGGAAAATCATCAATGGATTTTACGGGCCTTGATGTTTGAGCCGCGCGGGCATGACATGATGTCGGGCGGGTTTATCTATCCGCCCTGTTCCGACACGGCCGATGCGTCCATCCTGTTTATCGAGACCAGTGGCTGTTTGCCAATGTGCGGTCATGGCACGATGGGTTTGGTGACAATGGGTCTGGAAAACGGGTTGATCATACCGAAGGATCAAAACCGGATTGTGCTGGATGTTCCCGCCGGGCAGATCGTGGTTGAGGCCGATTGGAAAGACGGCTTGGTGGATAGTGTGCGTATTTTCAATATCGCGTCTTATCTTGTGGAGACCGATATAAAGATAGATTGTCCCGGTCTGGGTGAGCTTCGGTTTGATGTCGCCTATGGCGGTAATTTTTACGCCATCATCGAGCCGCAGAAAAACTATGCCGGGCTGGGTGCGTTTACGGCCGCAGATATCCAGTGCCATAGTCCGGTCATTCGTGAATTGGTCAATGAAGTGGTGAATTGTGTGCATCCGGATGATGAGACCGTGTGCGGTATTCGTCATGTTTTGTGGACAGGTGAGCCGACAAAGCCTGAAGCCGATGCCAGAAATGCTGTGTTTTATGGCGATAAGGCCATTGATCGTTCACCTTGCGGTACGGGAACCAGTGCGCGTATGGCCCAGCTGGCGGGCAAGGGCCAATTGAAGCCGGGTGATGAATTTGTCCATGAAAGCCTGATCGGATCGCTGTTTCATGGCCGCGTTGAAAGTGAAACCCGTGTCGGGGATTTCCCGGCGATCATGCCCAGCATCAAGGGCTGGTCGCGTCAGACCGGGATCAATACCATTTTTGTTGATGACCGTGATCCGTTCAAACACGGATTTTCACTGGTGTAATTCAGGTGGACGCGTTTTCGACCGGCAGGCCCGCGGCTTGCCATTCCGGATAGCCTTCTTCCAAACGTCGTACATTAAAGCCACTCTCGCGTAGAGTGGTGACTGCTTCATATGACAGAACACAATATTCGCCGCGGCAATAGGCGATAATATCCTGTTTTGGATCCAGTTCGGCCAGACGGTTTTCAAGTTCGCCCAAGGGAATATTGACCGCGCCGGGTAGGTGGCTGGTTTTGTATTCGTCTTGCGGTCTGACATCGAGGACGGTCACCAGCCCGTTACGGGATTGGTTGAGTAATTCCTCGCGCGACACCGGTGCCATGCTGTCGCGCTTGTTGAAATAGTTTTGCAGGATCAGTTCGACTTCCGCGATATTCTTTTCGGCGACCGTTTGTATTGATGAGAGCAAGTCAAACACGGACGGATCGGAAATTTTATATAGAACAAACTTTCCGTCCCGGCGTGATGACACCAGTCCGGCGCGTCTGAGCTGTTGCAAATGCTGGGAAGTGTTGGCGATGGAAAGCCCGACTTTGAGTGCCAAGGCCTCTACGCTGTGTTCGCCCTGACCCAATTGTTCCAGCATCACCAGTCGATCCGCATGGCCAAGGGTTTTCGCCACAAGGGCAAATTGCTGGAACAAGGCATGTTTCGGGCTGTTACTTGACATTTGGCGCTCTGACTATAAATACATTCAACGGAATGTTTGAATGACATGATTTATCGGTATCGTCAATAAAATAGTCAAGCCGGGTGAGGTGGCCAAGTCATTACCCCTCCCGGATTACGACGAAGAGGAAATAGCCATGATTTTACGCCAATTTTTGCACACTGAACCGGTCGCAGCATCCTATGTGTTTGGCTGTGGCGGAAAATCATCGGGAGCTGTTGTCGATCCTGTTGGCGATATCGAGCCCTATCTCGAGGCGGCCAAAGCGGGCGGTATGGACATCCTCTATGTGATCGATACGCACTTACATGCGGACCATGTTTCTAGTGGCAGAAAACTGGCAGAGGTG
>Ga0316207_10004371_pt1 | contig 12333 bp, 10 predicted proteins | sample 6weekpyrite_MG_FD_204943 | JGI IMG/M metagenome (GOLD analysis project Ga0316207, IMG submission 204943) | Microbial mat bacterial communities from mineral coupon in-situ incubated in ocean water Damariscotta River, Maine, United States -... | ecosystem: Environmental > Aquatic > Marine >... | reverse complement strand
ACAAGTTCAAGCAAAATTCTCTCCGATAAATGACACCAAAATGGGCAATTTATATTAGCGAAGAGTTAATTAGTAATTGTCTAATATAGTGTAAAACATTAACTTTTTGTGATTAGGAATGGGATAATTTCATTTTTTATAAAAAATTTCCATTTATTAGCTGGTTTCATTGAAAAACATGCTATATTTGTCTGTTAATGAAAAGGGTTAAAGAAAAAATACCGTATGAGACGGATATTTTTAGTTAATATGCCACTTTCCGATTACACTGATATCAGATGAAGAATTTTATTTTATTGATTTTGTTTTTTTCCATTAACGCAGTTGTTTATGGAGCGCTTTCAGTTGAAGGAACATACCAAGGAAAAAACTTATACGTTCAAAATCCCATGGATGATGAAGGTTTTGGTTATTGTGCAACTAAAGTAACAGTTAATGGTGACATCATGCCTGGCGGAACAAGTATGGGAGCATTTGAGATTGATTTTTCACTTTTTAACATTGCCATTGGTGAACCCGTATTTATTGTTATCGAACACAATGACGGGTGCAAGCCTAAAATATTAAATCCAGAAGTTCTATTACCTCGTTCAACGTATAATGTTGAAAGCATGAACATTACAAATGATGGTAAATTAACTTGGTCAACAAGTGGAGAACAAGGAAAATTACCTTTCGTTATTGAGCAGTATAGATGGAATAAGTGGGTAACAATTGGAGAAGTTCAAGGTAAGGGAAGTGGAACAGATAATTCATACGAATTTACTGTTACGCCTCATTCTGGTGAAAACACAATAAGAATTGCTCAAATAGACCATTCAGGAACAAAAAGACCTTCTAAAGAAGTTAAGTTTCAATCAGCTTCTCCTGTTGTCACTAAAACTCCTACAAAAGTTAAAAACGAAATTAAGTTTATTGCTAATGGCAAGCCTGCTGAAACAAGATACGAAATCTATGATGCGTACGGTAACATCGTAAAGAAAGGTGTCGGCTCTTCAGTAAACTGTTCTAATTTATTGAGAGGTGTTTACTACATTAATTTCGACAATGTAAACGAGAAGTTTATTAAGAACTAATTAACTTAGTTTCTAGCATTCATTATTTCATTTCTATGATTAAGAAAATAGAGCATCTAGGTATTGCTGTTAAAAGCATTGATGAATCTCTAAAAATTTTTGAAACTCTTTTCAGTGCCCAATGCTATAAGGAAGAGGAGGTAATCTCTGAAGGAGTTAGAACTGCATTTATTCAAGTGGGAGACTCTAAGATCGAACTTTTAGAAGCAACTAATTCAGATTCGGCTATCGCTAAATTTTTAAATAAGGGAAAGAGGGGTTTTCACCACGTAGCGTTTGAGGTTGATGATCTTGATGCGGAATTAATAAGATTACGTAAAAATGACTTTGTTCTTATTCATGAATCTGCAAAAGACGGAGCAGACAACAAAAGAATCGCATTTCTTCACCCTAAATCTACAGATGGTTTACTGATTGAACTGTGTCAGGAAAAAATCTCTTGAAGGTTCATACCTTTTTTTAAATGTATTGTTTGTAAACCAATTTTTTGTGCTCCTTCAATATGTTGAATGGAATCGTCTATAAATAAAGTATTCTGAACATCGAGAGTATGTAGATCACAAACATAACTGAATACTTCTGTACTTGGTTTTCTCATTTTTATTTGATGGGAATAATATACCGCATCAAATAGCTCTTCCATTTTCTCACTAGTTGTCTTTAACCATTCCACGTTGGCCACGTCTATGTGCAATTGATTTGTATTGCTTAATAAAATTAATTTATAACCGCGTCCTTTTAATTTGAGAAGTAATTCGATAGATGTATTGGGAACATTTTTGATCATGGTATTCCATGCATGTACCACCTGGTTGGCAGAGGTGCCTTTAGGAAGGTGATCAAGAAGTTGATTGACAAAATAAGAAGGAGAAATTTGACCTGTCTCAAGATCATTGAATAGGTTAGACTGTTCGGCCTGGGAATACAATTCTTCAAAATTACCAATTCCTAAATCTCGAAAAGCACTAATGGTAGCCTGATAGTCGATGTTAATCAACACTCCTCCAAAATCGAAAATAATTGTGTCTATTCTTTTATCAATCATAGTCCAAAGAAAAGAAAAAAAGCTTGTTCTAAATTCAATTTACGAGTATATTCGCCTACATGAAATTAAATCTTGATGCGCAATCCTTTATTGATACAAATTTACCCATAGATATTTCTATTCCATTAAGTGATACAAAGCTTAATCCAAAGGCATGGTATGTTGAACAGCCCCGTTTTACTCCGGTCGAAACAGAGAACTATGTCGGTTCGGTGAAAAAAGGGGGAGATGTAAATTTTCGTGATATTTATTTCAACCCTCACGGACATGGAACACACACGGAGTGCTTAGGACATATTACTGAAAAAGTGCATTCTGTGAATAAGGTGCTAAGCAACTACTTCTTTAAAGCTCAATTGATTTCTATTCTGCCTAAGCGAGTAACTCTGGAGGATGGAAGTATTGATTTTATTATATCAAAGGAGCAACTCAGAGGTATTCAAAAGGGTACAGAAGCGTTAATTATCAGGACTTTACCAAATGAAGGGTTTAAGTTAACCAAGAATTATTCTTCGACTAATCCAGCTTATTTTTCGGTTGATTGTGTGTCCGCTCTGCTCGAAGTAGGCATTAAGCATCTGCTAGTAGATGTACCCTCTGTTGACAGAGAAAATGACAATGGGGAACTTGCTTTTCATCACGCATTCTGGGAAGTACCAAAAAAGCCTAATTTTGAACGAACAATTACAGAATTGATTTTTGTAAAAAGTGAAGTAAAAGATGGCACGTATATATTGAATCTTCAAACGGCCCCTTTTGAAAACGATGCAAGCCCAAGCAGACCCGTATTGTATCAAATAAAAAAGAGCTGATCGCTCAACCCTTTTCTTTCGTAGTAAGTAATATTCATGTTATAGTAGTAATACAACAAACTCTAATTAGTAATAAGGGTAGAATTAAACCTTTTAAGAAAATTGTTAAAAAAAACCAGGAACTTTCTAAAGCCTGTGTAAACACAACTTTAAGACTTGAAGTAAATTTAAGAACTGTTATACTCTTTAATCAAACTAGAAAATGAAACTGCCTCTCCAAGCAGTGTTATTATTTCTTCAATATCTCAAAGCGAAACTAAAAGAAAGATTCCTGATATTTCTCCTTATTTCTTATTCAAGTATATACATTTAATTTTGATTGTACCTTGACAAATGAATATTGAGCTAGTTTGAATGAATATTTCGACTAGATGAATTATTCTAGTAATTACAAATTCCCTAATCTTTTGAAAAACACCTCACGTTTTGCAGGAGATAAAGGGACTTCTGATCCGTCTTTCATAACCACTGCGCCACCATTTTTTTTATCATAGCGGTCTATAAAATTGAGATTAATCAAATGTGATTGTTGTATTCTTAAAAAATTATGACCAGAAAGCAGTGTTTCATAATCCTTTAAGGTTTTAGAAACGAGAATTTTTTTATTATCAATTAAGAAAAACGAAGTGTAATTTCTGTCAGCTTCACAGCGAATAATTTGATCTAATTCAACAACATGAACACTATCAGAAGTTTTTAAAACAAGCCTTCTTTTTTCATTTGGTTGAATGTTCGTTTGCAGAGCATCAAAATGGGAAGCGTCGTTTTTTTCACTTATGGCGTCAATTGCTTTCTCTATAGAAGATTTTAATTCACTCAAATCAACAGGTTTTAACAGATAATCTAGTGCACTAAACTTAATTGCTTTAATTGCAAACTCTTCGTGAGCAGTAATAAAAATAACTTCAAAATCTTTGTTTGGTATGGATGCTAGAACGTCAAAACCAGTTCCGTCAGGCATTTGAATATCTAAAAGAACGATATCCGGGTTGTGTTTTTTAATGGCTTCAATTCCCGATTCAACATTTTCACCTTCAGGTATTGTTTGTACATCAAAACCAAAAGAGTCAATCATTTTAGCAATTAACTCTCTTGTTCTGTTTTCATCGTCTATGATTAATATTTTTGTCATACAGTCTCGTTTGTAGGATTTGAATCAATGGTGTAGGGTAACGAAATTAACACTTTTGTTCCGGTTTGCAAATCTTTGTTGTAATCTTCTACACTTAAACTCCCATCAGTATTGTGCTTCTTATTCAAATTCTCAATTCGTTGTTTAGTGATATCTATCGCCATGCTTTTGTGAGCGGAAGATTTTTTTGTTGCAGCAGAGCCTTTTCTTCCCACTCCATTGTCAATAATTGAGATTAACAACATGTCATTTTCTTTTTTAAAAGTGACATGTATAAAGCCACCATCAATGGTATGTAATTGACCATGTTCAATTGCATTCTCTATAAAAGGTTGCGTTATCATAGGAGGTAGAATAGCATGTTCTTCATATAGATTCTCATCGGCGAAAATTTTAAACTCGAACCGAGCTTGAAATCGAAGCTTTTGCATGCCCAAGTATTTTTCCAGAATTTCCATTTCTGTTTGTATAGGAATATACTTTTTGGGAGAGTTTTCTAGAATCAGACGCATTAAACGAGAAAAGTTGACTAAAAATTTGGAAGAATTAACCGTGTCGTTTTCAAAAATATAACTTTGAATAACTGACATTGCATTAAAAACAAAATGGGGATTCATTTGCGTCCTTAAAAGGGTTTGTGACATTTCAGCTTCCTTTTGCTGCTGCTTAATTTTAGTTTGATTCCATCTGTAGAATAGAATAATAAAAGCAAGAACAATGATGATAATAAATGCAATGATAATATACATTTGAAAATTATTTCTTAACTGACTGTTCTCAAGCTTAGTTGAAGTTAGAACTTTATCCTGCTGCTGCCTCTTTAAAGAGTCTGCTTGAGCATTAATTAGTCGTTCTCTTTGTTCAGAACGATAAGACTCATTTAACTCAGCAATCTTCGTGGCGGATTGAAGAATGGTGTTACTATCCACATAATTGAGATATAACTCCAAATATTCAAGTGACTTCGCTCTATTATTTATGTCTTTATAAACATCCGCAATAACTCTATAGGTGTGATAGATTTGATTTTTTGCGCCGAATTGCTCACGAATTTCAATAGAACGATTCAAATAATTAAGAGCATTTGCATATTTTTTTTGCTCTTTAAAGACGGTTCCCACGTTGTGATAAACAGCGGCAATCGCCTCTCTGTTTCCTGCTGATTCATAATAAACTAAGGCTTGGTTTAAATGACTTGATGCATCCGAATATTTTTTTTGTGCTTTATAAATTTCTCCTAAAATATTATGCGCTTCTCCGAGTCCATTATAATCGTTGAGCTTAGTCAAATAAGAAATAGATTTTTGCGCACTTTCATTGGCAGAAGCGTAATTCCCTCGGTTTAATTGTACCGAAGCAAGACTAGTTAATGCAAGTGCAATCTGTCTTTTATCGTTAATTTGTTGAGCATACCTAAGTGATTGCTGGTAGTAATCTTCAGCCTCGTTTAAATTTAAAATAAGCTCTTGTGAATGACCTGTCTCCCTCGAGTATTTAGATAGTAAATAGATGTTATGCGTTTCCTCTACCAATTGTAAACTGATGAGGTTTTTAGCCACGCTTAACTCAATTTGCCCAAAAAACTCGTATATTCTTGCCTGCGTATTGAACGCTTTGGCCAATTGAGTCTTGTTCTTGGCCCTTCTTGCAGAAATAATCGCTCTATCAGCGTAATACAAGGAAGAATCCTTTTGGTTGTCCCACATAAAATCCAATGCCAAAAAAGAGTAGGATTCAGAAAGACGCATATTATCACGATTGCGTGTAGCCATCGTAATGCAATTTTTATAATAAAACCGAGCAGTTTCGTGCTCTTGCATGCTCGTATGGTAATAGCCCAGATGGCGAAAGAGTTTAAAACGAATTTCTTCGGTATTAAGCCTGTTCAAAAAAGGCTGACATTCTAGTATAGTTTTAAAATATTCATCCTGATTGCCTCTCAGGTATGCGACCTCAGCTTTATAAAAAAGGGCATTGAAACGTGTCGTGTCATCAAAATTACGACTAGCTTTTAAAATAACATCTTTTATAGAATCTGCAAGCTCTATATTATGAATTTTATAGTATTCACCCAAAGAAAGTATTCGATTAAATCGTTTTTTTGGATTTTTTTCAGACTCAATAGACTGAATTATTTGTTCTTCTTTTGATTGTTGGGCAAAACCCTGTACACTATTCACTATAAATAGAGACAGAAATAGAATTTTAACGATAGGTTTAGTCAACATCAAAGTAAAAATAGTTAAATCAATCTGTTATTATCAATTCTCTATTAAGAAAACTTATCTTTGCCCCTTATTATGTGAATTACAATGGAATATAATTTTAGAAAAATAGAGGACAGTTGGCGAAAATTTTGGGCGGAAAATAAAACTTTTCAGGCAGAAGATTACTCGGAAAAGCCAAAATTTTACGTATTGGATATGTTTCCTTACCCTTCTGGATCTGGTCTGCATGTGGGTCATCCTCTAGGTTATATTGCATCTGACATTTACGCGCGCTATAAACGTTTGAAAGGGTTTAACGTCTTGCACCCTATGGGATATGATTCATTCGGTTTACCTGCAGAGCAATATGCCATTCAGACCGGTCAACACCCAAAAATCACGACCAAAGAAAACATTACTCGGTATAGAGAACAAATGGATAAAATTGGATTTTCTTTTGATTGGGACAGAGAAGTGAGAACATCCTCTCCAGAATATTACAAATGGACACAATGGATTTTTAAGCAGCTGTTTAATGCCTATTATGATAATGATTCAAACAAAGCTGAATCAATCGAGAAGTTGATTGCAGAATTTGAGAACAACGGCAACGCAAGTGTTAATGCTTGTTCAGATAAAGAAGATATTTTCTCTGCGGATGAATGGAAGGCTTATTCTAAAGAGAAGAAAGAGAAAGTTTTACAAGAATACCGCTTGGCTTATTTAGCTGATTCTTGGGTAAATTGGTGTCCCACATTAGGAACCGTTTTGGCAAATGATGAAATCGTGAATGGTGTTTCTGAACGAGGAGGACACCCTGTTCAACAAAAATTAATGCGCCAATGGTCAATGAGAATTAAAGCCTATGCAGAACGATTATTGACAGGTTTAGACACAATAGACTGGACCGATTCTATCAAAGACCAACAGCGCAACTGGATTGGAAAATCGGTTGGTGCTTCAGTGCAATTTGAGGTTATGAATTTCGAACATAAAATCGAAGTCTTTACCACTCGCCCCGATACAATCTACGGAGTTTCATTTATGGTGCTTGCGCCTGAACATCCTTTTGTCGATCAAATTACAACTGCAGAATACAAGGTTACGGTTAACAATTACAAAAAAGAAGCATCGCTTAAATCGGAAAGAGACCGTCAGGCGGATGTAAAAAACATTTCAGGTCAATTTACAGGAGCTTATGCCGTTCATCCATTCTCAGGAGAGAAAATCCCTGTTTGGATCGGAGATTATGTCTTAGCTTCGTATGGAACTGGAGCAGTAATGGCAGTTCCTTGTGGCGACCAACGCGATTGGGACTTTGCCAAGCATTTTAACATAGAAATCAAGAATATTTTCAAGGATATTGATATTTCTGAAGCAGCTTATACAGAAAAAGATGCATTGATTACGAATTCTGATTTCTTGAATGATTTGAAGATCAAAAAAGCGATGAAATTAGCGATTTATGAAATTCAGCAAAGAGAATTAGGAAAAGGAGAAACAAATTACCGATTGAGGGATGCGGTCTTTTCTCGCCAAAGATATTGGGGTGAGCCTTTTCCTGTTTACTACAAAGGAAAAACGCCTTATTTGGTGGATGATAAAGACTTACCCATCACATTGCCTGAGGTGGACAAATATTTACCGACAGAAGACGGTGAACCACCATTAGCTAGAGCTAAAAAAGAGGCTTGGAATCATTTTGAAGGCGATAGAATGGAATTCAACACCATGCCAGGATGGGCGGGGAGTTCTTGGTATTTCTTGCGTTATATGGATCCTAAAAACGAAAACGAATTTGTTAGTAAAGAAAAGGTTGACTATTGGAAGAACGTGGATTTGTATATTGGTGGTTCTGAACACGCTACAGGACATTTGCTGTATGCCCGATTCTGGACAAAATTCTTGCATGACATGGGATTCATCCCTTTCGACGAGCCTTTTCAGAAGATGATTAACCAGGGGATGATTCTAGGGAGAAGTAGTTTTGTGTACAGAATAAAGGACACGAATAAATTCATTTCAGTCTCAAGAAAAGAAGAATATGAAGTTCTTCCAATCCACGTAGATATCTCAAGGGTAGATAATGACATTTTAGACATTGAAGCTTTCAAAAGCTCTCGTGAAGAATACAAAAATGCTGAATTCATTCTCGAAGAAGATGGAACCTACATTTGCGGTCACGAAGTAGAGAAGATGTCTAAATCCAAGTTCAATGTGCAAACGCCAGACGAATTAGTAGAACAATTTGGAGCCGACACCTTAAGAATGTACGAAATGTTCTTAGGACCGCTAGAGCAAAGTAAACCTTGGGATACTAAAGGAATAAATGGTGTGCATAATTTCTTACGTAAGATGTGGCGTCTATTCCACAACGAACAAGGAAATGTTGTTTTGGATGAAATTGCTCCGTCAAAAGAAGCGTTAAAAACCTTACACAAAACCATAAAGAAAATCAGTGATGATTTAGAACGCTATTCATTTAATACAGGAGTTTCTGCATTCATGATTTGCGTCAACGAACTCAGCGATCAAAAATGCAACAACAAAGCAATCTTAGAAGAACTGGTTATTATGCTTTCACCTTATGCCCCTCACATTTCGGAAGAATTATGGGTGAAATTGGGACATGAAGCAGGCACTTTGAGTTACGCAACTTTCCCCACTTTTGAAGAGAAGCATTTGGTAGAAGAAAATGTCAACTATCCTGTTTCTATCAATGGCAAAATGCGTTTTAAAATCGAATTGCCAACAGAAATGAATCCAAAGGAAGTTGAGGCAGCTGTTCTTGAACATGAGGTTGCGATAAAATGGTTGGATGGCAATGCTCCAAAAAAAGTAATCGTTGTTCCAGGAAGAATTGTGAATGTGGTAATGTAGTAATGGACAATGAGAGAGAGTAAATGGGGTCTTGTAAGGCGATAAAATCAACTTTATTCACAATTAGTTTGAATACTCTTTCTTTTGGTTGTTTTTTATTTGTAGGTTGCTCTAGTAATGATAAACAACTGCATGAATTTCAGATGAAATCCATTGAAAATGAATATCAAGACAGACTAGATACTGGAGAAGGAATGTTGGAAACAACTCGAGTATATTATTTCAAGACAGACAGCATTGTAAATCAAGCTTATAGCCGTAAATTAAAGGCTTCATCTGAGATTTTGTATATAAAAGAGAATCAAAGACAATGGCTCCTGCAGAGAGAACAGCTAGAAGACAGTCTATGGAAAATGGTTGATTTTGAATTTAAAAAAGATGGCATCTCTTCAGAATTAACAAGAATGATTGCTTATGGGACAATTATCGAGATGAACATTACTAGGTCAAAAGAGTTATTGGGTATCGAATAAGTCAATTCTCGAATAATCGAACACTCTACAGCTCTATTTTAAGGACTTTGGCACACCCTTTGCATTCTCATGACCAACTAAGTCTTCAAACGACATCAAAACTCAAGAATATGAAAAAGTATATATATGCAATCGCACTATTAGGAGTCTTCTTCGGAATGACTAGCTCATCAATGGTTTCTTATCCTTCTGTTAATAACACGGCTTTTAAAGTGGGGGAAAAATTAAGATACCGCGTTACCTATGGTTTTATGGATGCCGGTGAGGCAAAACTAGAAGTGAAAGCAACTTCACTCAAAGGGAACAATCGTCCTGTTTATCATGTGGTGGGCACAGGTAGAACTTTGGGTGGATTCAATGCTTTTTATAAAGTGAAGGATACGTATGAGAGTTATGTTGATCAAAAATCAATAATGCCATGGAAATTTGTAAGAGATGTAAATGAAGGAGGATATAAAATCAATCAGACCTATTCGTTTAAGCAACATCAAAACAAAGTATATAACGGTAAGAAATATTTCAAAACACCTATGGGAGTTCAAGACATGGTTTCTTCTTTTTACAAAGCAAGAACATTGGATATGAAAGGAATGAAACCGGGGAAAAAGTTTAAGTTCAAATGCTTTATGGATGATGAGGTTTTTGACCTCGTTATTAAATATGTGGGAGACGAAACAATAAAAATCAGAAAAGGAAAATTCAAAGTTCATAAGTTTGTTCCAGTTGTTCAGACAGGCAGATACTTTGAGTCTGAAGAAGATGTTCAGTTTTGGGTTACTGCGGATAAGAATAAAATCCCAGTGTTAGTTAAAGCAAAAATCCCAGTGGGTATGGTGAAAATGCATCTTGTAGAATGGAGTGGTTTGAAGAATGAGTTGAGTTCTAAGTTGTAGAATATCCATATCACTGTAATCAAGGAATCTGAAAAGATTCCTTTTTTTTGTACTTTTAGTGGATGAAAAATTTATTTTTATTAGTAGGGATGATTTTTATATCATCTTCTCTTTTTTCTCAAGATATAATTCTCAAGAAAGATGGAACCAAAATCGAAGCAGAGGTTTTAGAAATTACCGAAAAAATTATAAAATACAAAAAGTTCAATCAAGAAGAAGGGCCCCTGCGAAGTATAGGTATTTCAGAAGTGATAAGTATAATTTATGAGAGTGGTGAAAAAGAAGTTTTTAATGATGTGAAACCGACTAAAAAAGAAGACAGGAAAGCTGATAATAACTTTATGTTTAGGTCAGGATTGTTTCTTGATCTACTTTTAGGTTATGGAAATGTAAATATAAATGATGGTTATTTTGGCTTTAACGGAGAGCAAATCCTCCACAACCATTCTTACTTTATGTTAACCTTACAGCTCGGAAATAAATGGTATTTTGGCAAGAGTGAAAAATGGAGACCTGGATTTCAGGCAACATGGTTCAGATATGGAATCGCTATAGATCCTCAAAATACATTCGAAACTTTGTTGGCAGGTTCTAAGAGTTTTAGCATTGTTAATATAGGGATGTGCAATGCTTTTAAGCTGTCTGAGGACACGGGCTTAGAAATTAATTTCACGACAGGGCTTAATTTAGAAGTCAATTTTTATGATGATTATTTTGGAGGTGGTTTAGCTTTTACTCCAGAAGTTAAATACAGGCACAAAAATTTGGCAGTAGGAGTTAATTATAGTAGAATTCAGTCTATAGAACCAAACAAATCTTCCGATTGGGACATTATTTCCTTGAGTATCGGCGCAAAATTTTGAGCTGAATTAGGTTGATTCTTTCGGAAGAATGACCTTTTACTATTCTTCTATATGAGTAGGTGTAACAAAAATCCTACTTGTCTAGTCATTCAATTTCAACACTGCCAAGAAAGCTTCTTGAGGAATTTCCACTCGCCCAACTTGACGCATTCGTTTCTTACCAGCTTTTTGCTTTTCAAGGAGCTTTCTTTTTCTTGAAATATCACCTCCATAGCATTTTGCAGTCACATCTTTACGCAGCGCTTTAATCGTTTCTCTTGCAATTACTTTTGCGCCAATCGCAGCTTGTATAGGAATCTCAAACTGTTGTCTTGGAATCAATTCTTTCAATTTGACACAAATCTTTTTCCCTAAATTAAAGGCGTTGCTTCTGTGAACTAAAGCAGAAAGAGCATCTACCATTTCTCCATTTAGCAATAAATCCATTCTAATTAAATCAGATGTTTTATAACCTATTGGGTGGTAATCAAAAGACGCATAGCCTCTAGAAACGGTTTTTAGCCTGTCGTAGAAGTCAAAAACAATTTCTCCCATTGGCATCTCGAACGAAAGTTCAACTCTATCTTGCGTCAAATAAACCTGATTGGTTAAATCACCCCTTTTCTCAATACAGAGGTTCATGATCTGGCCCACATATTCCGATTTTGTAATTACTTGCGCTTTAATATATGGTTCTTCAATTCTTTCCATTCCAGAAGGATCTGGTAATTCGGAAGGATTGTTTACGATTTTTGCCGTATCCGGTGTCTTTCGCATGAAGGCCTTATAGGATACGTTTGGAACCGTTGTGATAACTGTCATGTTGAACTCTCGTTCTAGCCGTTCCTGAATAATCTCCATGTGCAGCATTCCTAAGAATCCACAACGAAATCCAAAGCCTAACGCGGCTGATGATTCTGGCTCAAACACCAGCGAAGAGTCATTTAATTGCAGTTTTTCCATAGAATAGCGC
>Ga0316207_10004370_pt1 | contig 12333 bp, 13 predicted proteins | sample 6weekpyrite_MG_FD_204943 | JGI IMG/M metagenome (GOLD analysis project Ga0316207, IMG submission 204943) | Microbial mat bacterial communities from mineral coupon in-situ incubated in ocean water Damariscotta River, Maine, United States -... | ecosystem: Environmental > Aquatic > Marine >... | reverse complement strand
AGTATCTTTTAGTTTCTGTTTTTCATCTATACTGATCGTTATAGGTACAGCGATATCGTGCAGTGTAGGTAAACTCATGTGAGATAATCCTTTTATATTATAGTAATTATATCATCTGCAGGTTATAGACACCATATTTCGAAGGGAAAGTTGAAAGTAGGGAAATATAGAGTGTGATAACCCTTAATAAAATAGTGATATACTATGGCTAAAAGATTGAAACGATAGATGACATTTACCACTATGGAGAAGGAGAGGGATAATGAGAATTTTATTTTTAATGAGTTTGGCTACATTGATCTTGTCGGGATGTGCTTCGAAAGGCTTTGATCAGCGCTCTTATGACAGGCAGAATAGGGCTGCTGAAAAAAGTTTGAACAGCTTATAAGATTGCTTTGTTAGAGTTTCTTTTAAAATAAGGCTGTATAGAATGATTTATGAAGACGTTAGCTTACTCTGAGAAGCTTTCAGTTACTATTGCGGCAATAAAGCAGATGTGTTGTCTGCAAGAAGATAAGGAAGTGTATGGCTGCTAATGCGACGATCTACAAGGCATCATTAAATATCGCAGATATGGACAGGCATTATTATGCAGAACATGATCTGACTCTGGCCAAGCATCCCTCCGAGAATGATCTGCGCCTGATGGTTCGTTTGGCCGCTTTTGTCTTGAATGCGCAGGAGGACCTGAGTTTTAGTAAGGGGATTTCTCAAGATGATGAGCCTGATCTTTGGCAAAAAGCCTTGGACGGAGAGATAAAACTTTGGATAGACCTGGGTCAGCCTGATGAAAAGCGGATCAGAAAGGCCTGTGGAAGAGCTGAACAAGTTATCATTTATACCTATCAAGAGGGAAGTGCTCTGTCATGGTGGAAGCAGGCGGAAAAATCTTTGAAACGTTTTAAAAACCTTCGCGTGATTAACCTGAAGATAGAGGGAAGTATTGAGATCTTGGCGCAACGAAGTATGGCCTTACAGTGTAATATCAGCGATGCGGAGTTGAGTCTGTTGGATGATGAACACAGTGTAGGGGTTCGCGAGGTAGTCTGGAAGGAATAAGCGGCTTGAATGTTACTTATTTTCCAAAAGATATTTTTTGATCTGACAATTATTAACATTAGACTTCTATTGTGCTAGACTTCTTTCAATTGAGATTGAAGATGTATCTATCTCTGACTTTTATATAGTATGAAAATAAGGACATTTATGAACAGAAGAGAAGCGATGTTAGTCGGTGGGACACTGGCTGCAACAGGTCTGCTTAATGCGAAAGAAAACGAAACGACACGGGCGAAAAACTTAAAAAAATCCTACGGTACTGTACATGAGATTAAGCCCTTAAACTTTGATCCTAAAACATTGAAGGGTATTTCTGAGAAAGTGATCGTATCACATCATGACAACAATTATGCAGGAGCCGTTAAGAAGCTTAATTTGATTCAAAAACAGCTGGCAGCCTTACCGCAAAGCGCACACCCTATAGAGATGGGTGCTTTGAAAAAAGAGGAGTTGATAGCGCTTAATTCTAAACTGCTTCATGAACTCTATTTTGACAACTTGGGTGGTGATGCGAAAGTGACGTCATCTATGCAGAAGATACTGAAGCAGAGCTTTGGATCAGTAGAAGCATGGGAGGCTGATTTTATTAAAACAGCCAAAAGTCTCAGCGGAGGTTCGGGATGGGTGATGCTCTCTTATGTCAAGGAAGCACAGATACTGATCAACCAGATTGCAGGCGATCATACCGATTCGGTGGCAACAGGAGTTCCTCTTTTGGTTATGGATATGTACGAGCACTCTTATCATATGGATTATGGTGTTAAAGCGGCCAAGTATATCAACGCTTTTATGCAAAATGTAAACTGGGGTGTTGTAACACAACGTTGGGAAGAAGCGTAAAGTTTTTCCCTCTTCCTTATGAAGAAAGAGGGAAGGTAGATGAAAGTCAGTAGCTCTTGTACTAATCTTTCATTGGCATATAGGCGAAGCCTTCGTTTTGTTTATCAATCAGGCCGACAGCTGCATTAGGTACCATTCTTACAAAGTCATAGACCTCAGTTGGTTTTACCTTTTGCTTGATTAAACCGGACTTACACATCATAAAGTCTACCTCATAGGTGTCAGCCATAGCAGCAACGCGCTTTTTCAGTGTAGCATAGGCTTCAACTAAATCCTTCTCTTTACTGTATGGCGAATTTGCAGGGTCTTTTACAAAAAACTTGTACGCTCCGCCGTGGATCATAACGGCAACATGCAACTCTTTGAGTTTACCTTCATAATGTGCTTTAAACAGAGGAATACCTTTAAGTATCTTCTTCTCAAATGTATCTAGCTTACCTGCAGTAAGGTCAAATACAACCTTGGTAACACCCTCTTCTGCATGTAACATTCCTAATAAACTAATTAATAAAATAATCTTTTTCATAAAATCTCCTTAAGTAGACAGTATCATATCATATTAATTTTTAAATCTTAAAACCGTGAGGGTTTTATAAAAGATGCCATTACCAAAAATTTAGAATTTTTAATTAATCCATTTTTCGCATCTACTCTTTGGCTTTTTGGTGCTATAGTTAAGGACTTCCTTGCTTGAAATATATAGAGCTTTTTCCATTGCTCTGATGATATCTGAATCGAGGTAGCACATGAAAGAAACTATTGCCATCTACAAAAAACAGCGTGCTTTTATAGAAAACTCTTTGACGTCTATGATGGAAAGCATGGACTTTTCGCAGTATGATGTAATGAGAGAAAAATCTATTTTTATCCTTTTCCCTGCACTCAAGGCGACGTATAAAATCAATGATAATTATAAACAGTCCACCCCCTTATATACAGAAGAGGGAGCTGACGGCAGTGCTGTCGGTGTAGATAAGTCACATCTGCTTGGACGGGTTCAGTTCAGAGATGATAATATCTATATCTCAAACTCCTATGTTAATTCTCGAAGCGGGACACCTTATATCACTGTGACCATTAAACTAGAGGATGAATACATCGTCTATGACTTTGAACTGTACACCTTATTAAAAGAGCTCTCTTTGATAGAAGGGCATGAACGTTTCAGTGAGTTCACTCGTTATTTTTACGGACTTTTTGGGTTTTTATTGGCAGCTTTCTCTGTTGCTCTAATCGTCTATGCCGTCTACATAGTCTGGATATTGATCGTGTCTAATCAAGGAGAACTCCTGTCTGGACTCTTTCGTTCAATTATCGCCTTAACCTTGGGGCTTGCTATCTTTGATCTGGCAAAGACCGTCTTGGAACATGAGGTCTTTTATAAGAGTCTAAGCCGTAAGAATAACCTTGAAAATCGCCTTCTTGCACGCTTTTTGACCTCTATTATCATTGCCCTCTCCATAGAAGCCTTGATGGTGGTCTTTAAGATATCGTTGAGCGACTATTCTGAGATGATTCATGCCTTTTATCTGATCGCAGGGGTAGGGATAATGATCGTCTCTTTAAGTCTGTTTATCTTTATAATGCGATACCAAGGCCATAAGCACTAAGGTGACAGTAAGCTTAAATGCTAAATCCGCCATGATAAAAATAATATCCTAAGCCTATGGTGTACAGAGTGTTCCCATAAAGGGCATGCTCAATTGAGACAAGCATCAAAGACTTTGTTCGAAGGTAGGTGTGGGCAAAAAGAAGGCCGCCGATAAAGGTTAAAATAACAGCAATCCAGTTAAGAAAAACGATATGTATATACGAAAAGATAAGGGCATTAAGCAGAATAAGGTTTAATGGATTGTCATTAAAAAGTTTTTGGTAGCGTTTAAAGAAAAAGGCTCTAAACAGTATCTCTTGCAAGTAGGCAGAAAGTACGGGATAAAAAAACATGATTCCCAGCCAAAACAGAGGTTTTGTCTTGAGCAAGATCAAAAAGATGTCCGGATGGTAAAGAACGACAAACAGTATCATAAGAGTTGCGATCAAGACAAAGCGTTTAAGAATATAAAAAAGATCTTTTTTCTTGAAGTTGAAGGCAAAAAGTTTTATTTTGGTGTGTCTTAGGTGCAAGAATGCGTAGAAGGTAAATAACCATAGAACAGGCATTAATACGGTAGATGGGATTAGTCCGAGAACGAAAAGCAAGGGCGTGAAAATATAAATAGTTAAGAGTTCTATCCACAGGGTCTGTTTTTTCATGGATTTACTATAGCATATAAATTTTACAAGGGGGTGTCTTTAAACCTATCCTTGTAAGAACATTTTTGGCAGAGCTCTTCGACCGCTTCTCCTCTCTCAAAACCTTCACGCATCTCCTTGGCTCGTTTGGACTTTAAAATGTCTTCCAGAGGCTGATCGTTAAGGTTTCCAAGGTCAATTACCCCGTCTCCATCGAGACAACAGGGAACAACCGTTCCATCAGCGAGAACACCAATGTGCGATTTTAGGCCGTAACAGTTTCCATGGGAATGGTGCTGCGAGTTTAGAGAAGGCCATTGGAAATAGGAATCAAAATGTAACAAGAGCTTTGAATCAAGTCGAAGGGACTTTGGACGCTTGGCGTAGAGTTCATCTAAGTCAAGTTTTACATCAAAGGCATCTTCAAGGCGTTTGAATAATAGGGTATTGAAGTCTGCCTCACTGCATGCCTCATCAAAGTTCCATAACCTAAGGTTGATAAAGGGTCTGGGATGATTCTCGAGTTTTTCTGTGCATAAGGCAAAAATAGCGTCCATATAGTCATCAAAAGTGAGATTGAGGCTGTTTTTATTGAAACTGTTAAGCGAGATGTTTATCTGTCTAACGGCAGGATGAAAAAGTGTTGAGAAAGAACTCTTATTGAGGTAATAGCCGCTTGTGGTCAGCGTCACTTCAAAGCCTTTTTCATAGCTTCGCTCTAAGTACTCATCGAGGTTGGAAAGGATTAAAGGATCACCCATAACATGAAAGGCGAGTTCTTTAGTATAGCCTTGTAACTGTGTCAGCACCTTTTCAAAAAAAGAAAGCGGCATAGTTTTTGAAGGTTGCAGTTTAGGTGGGCAGAAGCTACAGGCCAGACCACAAATATTGGTGACCTCGATGTGAACGCGGTGGAAGTGCATATGAACTCTTTTATAGCTTGATGTATCGGTACTTTTTCTTCTTGACCTTAAGTCTGTCATCCTGAAGCTGAATGGAATAAAAATGCTCTTTTTCAATAGCAATGTAACTCATGCGATCAAGCACGGATATCTTTCCGACAGTGTCACCTGTAAAGTTAAGTTCACCGCTAAGTGCACCAACAAAGTCTCCCGGACGGAGTTTGTCTTTTTTACCTGCAAGTATCTTCAGTGTACGCATAGGTGCTGTTCGATCAAAGTTTTTGTCACTTTGCAGCTCTTTACTGTTCCCAAGGATATACTCTTGTGAACTATACGCTTCAATAGCCTTAAAGAACTTCATCTCTTTTGAACCGACAAAACTAAAGGCCAAACCCTCTTGACCCATACGGCCTGTTCTCCCTATACGGTGCATATGGACTTCAGGGTGAGGAGTGAGATCATAATTAATTACAGCAGGGAGGTCTTTGATATCCAGACCTCTTGCGGCCACGTCTGTGGCGACCAGGACGTTGCGACTTTGATTGGAGAACATGGTCAAGACTTCATTTCGGTCTTTTTGTTCCATATCTCCATGGAGGGCTACGGCGTCAAAACCTTTTTCCTGGAGGGCTTCACTGACTTCATCACAGGTGAGTTTCATGTTACAAAAGATAATACATGAGGAAATCTGATTACTGGAGATGATACTTTCAATAAGTTTGATTTTTTGCTCTTTTTCGGCCTTGTAAAAATGTTGAGAAATAGTTATCTCAGCTTCATCAGATTCGATCTTTATAAATTGGGCATCATCTTGAAACTTCTTAGACAGTTTTCTTGTCTCATCCTCATAGGTAGCTGAAAATAGAAGGGTCTGACGTCTGGCTGGTATGTTTCGTATGATGGCAGCAATATCATCATGAAATCCCATATCCAGCATTCTGTCTGCCTCATCCAATACAAGGGTCTTAACCTCTTCAAGATGAAGATGGCCTTTGGTTATGGTGTCCATGATACGTCCGGGTGTTCCGACGATGATGTGTACACCTTTTTCAAGTGCCACTTTTTGAGGGTAAACGGCTTCTCCTCCGACAAGAGTTAAAATCTTTACATTCTCTTGTGCACGTGCAAGTCGACGAAGTTCATTCGCCACTTGCTCACAAAGCTCACGTGTCGGGCAGATGACGGCAGCTTGAACCTTAGTCTCTTTGACATTCAAGTGATGTAAAAGAGAGATACCAAATGCAGCTGTTTTTCCCGAACCTGTTTTAGCTTGAACGATCAGGTCTTTATTCTCTAAAAGCAGGGGGAGAGACTCTTCTTGGACAGGAGTCATTTCAGTATAGCCAAGCTGATTAAGGTTAGTTAGCATCTTGTCGGTTAAACCGAGAGTAGAAAAATCTTTAGGCATAGGAAAAACTCCGAATATATTACTGTTGAGATTTTAGCAGGTTAATACTAAAAGCAAGGAACTAGGGCTTCATGTGTTGGAAAATGTTCCAAAGTTATGTCACTTTCTTATTATAAGTTAAATAAATAGTTAAAAAATAAGGTGTATTTATTTAATTTAACTTTACATTCAATTATATTGGTTTAGAATGAGTTAAATAACTGAAAAAGAGAGAAAACATGAAATCAAACCTAAACATATTAAAAAAGTCATTGATGGCGCTGATACCGAGTTTTCTATTCTTTTACGTCGTCTTGGCCTGGTTCGCATATTCGGAGATATCATCAATTTCGAAGACAGTGTATTCTCAGCATAAAGAGCAACTACAAGAGAACATCACCAAGGCATTGGACTTTAAGCTTGAAGCGATTAAAAATATCGTATTGGGTATATCAAATAACGGAACAGTAGTAACAAAGATGTATGATGAAGAACGTGAAGCTATTTTTGATGAGATTAGCCATTTTAGAACGGCCCTCAATGCTGAGTCTTCATTTAAAAATCCTCTGATTCAAGTGGTTGACACAATGGGGAGCTCTTATGTGAAGTCATGGGACAAAAAAGCTTACGGAGCGGATGTCTCTTCGCGTGAGAGTGTTTCTTATGTTCAAGAGAAACAGAAAGTATTTGTCGGTAATGAAGTGACGAGGGGTGGTCTGATGATCGTCTCCACTGCACCGCTACTTTTAGCTGATGAAGACGAGCCGAGTGCAGCGCCGGAGTTTTTGGGAAGTGTTGATTTTATTTTAAGATATAACTCTCTTGTCTACAAGCATATAGATAAAGCTGACAAACGGGATCTTCTGGTCTTGGTCGATCAAAAACTTTTAGAAAAAGCACATCTTGTAAAAGAACCTGTACTGGTGGGCGATTATTATGTTGACCTTGATAAAAGTTTTATCGATGCACCATTTTCCGCAGCTGCAGCAAAGATTGACTTTAAGCTCTTAAAAGAGCAGGGTTATGTGGTAGATGATAATTACTTTTATACGTATAAAACAATTTATGATAACAACAACAATGAAGTCGGTATTTTTCTTCTTGGAGATTCTTTAGAGATTGTCGAACGCGCAGTAAAAGAGACAAGTTGGGGATTTATCAAGTTAATGATCATCATATCTGTTTTGATGGTTGCGGCCTTGTCGATGGTTGTTCTGATTATGAGAAAACTTGTGTCTAATCCACTTAATGAACTTAGTGATGTGGCACAAGACCTCTCTTTAGGTGAGGGAGACCTTACTAAGCGTTTGAATGTTCTGACAAATGATGAGATCGGTCAGAGCTCACACTTTATCAACAAGTTTATTGAAAAGGTTCATAATGTTGTCTCAAATGTAATTGTATCGGGACAAAAAACAGTGAACGAGATAGCGGGTATTAATAAGAATATTAGTATCATCAATGATCGTATGGTAACAGAGAGAGACCTGGTACATAAGACAGTTGAAGAAGGAAATACGGTTTATCAACTTCTGGACAATTCTGTCCAAGATAGTATCAACACGACAGAGAAGGTTGAAAGTGCTGCAAGTAAGTTGACTGATGCGCATAATACCATTAAGACTTTGGTGAAAAATGTAAATGTAACAGCTGAGAAAGAGCATGAGATGGCAACGGCTCTAGGTGAGTTAAGTACGGATGCGGAAAATGTAAAATCTGTCTTGACTATTATATCCGACATTGCAGACCAGACAAACCTTCTCGCCTTAAATGCGGCGATTGAAGCTGCCCGTGCCGGTGAACATGGACGAGGGTTTGCGGTTGTTGCAGATGAGGTTAGAAAACTGGCTGAACGTACTCAGCACAGTCTTTCTGAGATCAATGCGACGATTAACATCATTGTTCAGGCTATTATGGATACGGGATCACAGATGGATCAGAATGCCAAGGCAATCAATGCCCTTGTTGAGAGTAGTAATGAGGTAGATGATAAGATCGATGATGCCATCAGTGAGATAGAGGAGACATCAACTATTGCTAGAAACTCAGAGAAAGTATCTAAAGAGTTAGCAGCCAATACGCAAAATATTATTGATAATATTAATGCCCTTGATACGATCTCTATACAAAATACAGAGTCAGTCGAAGCAATCGATGAGAAAGCCCTCAGTCTGCAAAAAGATGCACAGGCCTTAAATGAGCAGTTAGACCTCTTTAAGGTCTAACATTCTAGAAAAAGAAGTGTCATTTCTTCTCTTTCATCTTGATTTATGAATCTTGAGGAGTCTCTTCTTTATCTTCTTTTTTCTTGACCTTATCTGAGGGTTTAGAGATGATTTCTATGTAAAATCCTTCCCATCCTTCTTCTTTTGCCTTATCCAAAGCCTTTATGATCTCTGCACTGTTAATACTGACTGCTTCACCATCATTTTTTCCAAACTTACAGTCAAATTCCCAAAAAATTGCATCTTCAGGTAGTTTCTTTTTACGTTCACGTTTTAGGTATCTGCGGATATCATATTTGATTGAATCGAGGACACGATCAGGGTGTTTGTTTTCTTGAATGAGCTTAAATACTTTTTTCAATAGTTGCCTTTGTAGGTGTATACTTAAATGAAAGTGTACAGGAGTTTCACTTGCAATAAGGTTGAGAAGATAAAATATGTCAAAGGCAGGATATGAATATTTTTATAACAGGAAGCAGCAGAGGACTTGGTAAAGCCTTTGTCGATTATTATCTTGATAAAGGCTCAAATGTATATGGACTGGGGCGCAGTACGTTAAAAGGGTCTGATTATAATTATAAAGAGGTAGATCTTTCAGATGAACAGGCCTTGAAGGAAGAACTTTCCCTTATGTTCTTGGGCATAAAGAGCGTAGAACTTATTGTGCTAAATGCAGGTATATTAGGACGAATTCAGGATACATCACAATGTGATATGCAACAGTTAAAACATGAGATGGATGTTAATATGTGGGCCAACAAGACGATTTTGGATTTTTTTATAGATAAAAAGATAGAGGTAAAACAGGTCATTGCAATCTCTTCCGGGGCGAGCGTGAACGGATCATTGGGTTGGAATGGCTACTCTCTTTCTAAGGCGGCTTTAAATATGCTTATTAAACTGTATGCGGCAGAGATGAAAGATACCCACCTAATCGCTTTAGCTCCAGGGTTGATTAAGACAGAGATGCTTGATAGTATTTTACAGGGTGAGCATGATACTGAGCGTTATAGTTCTGTTCAGAGTCTGCGCGATAGCGAACAAAAAGGCTTGGTCTATTCACCTGCGAGTATTGTTTCCAAGGTGATGGAAGTCATACCTAAGCTTTTAAAAGAACCGAGCGGAGCCTTTGTAGATATCAGAAACCTTTAGGAACAGGAAAAAAATGAGGAATAGTGACAATTTTAAGGCTACATTCCATGTTTTCTAATGTTTAGTATTTACTAAGATATAGATACCGACTAAGTGGTGTGTGTTATGCCTTTAATTGGTCTTGCTGTCCTTACCTACAGTTTCTTTGATTATAATTTCAATATATTATAAAAAAGGAAGTGCCCATGTGCGACTTCAATAATCTTGACGAGAACGAAAAAGAGAAATATCATAAGATGCTTAACGAATGCGCAGAATCTTTTGGCGGAGTAAACTTTTTTCTTCAACTGCTAGAAGGTATCCGCAAGCAAAAGCCTCACCCTTTGACGGCAAAACACAGTGAGTTTAAATTTTCTCGCGGACATATCAGGTGGGAAAAAGTGATCTTTAAAGATAAGTTGACCCTGTTATTAAAGGTACGTGTTAATGAGAGTAAAAATGGGAACCTTCTTCCAAGTAAGGATGATAAAAACTATAAAAACGTGATGAACCTTATCCGTACACTTAATCCTATCGAGTTTGTCGTAACACCTAAAAACCTTAATGACGGAGAGGGTTTTAGTTTTCATGCTTTTGATAAGATCGATGAGGAGACAACACGTCTGAACCCAATCTTTGACGCGATGTTCTTCTGTTCGGTAGATACAATTAAAAAAGTGCTTTCATACACGCCGAGGGAAGCCTAATGTTAGACGGACGAGAGCGAAAAAATATCAAGTCGGGTATGAGTGTTGCCATCGTTTTAAAACAGGACCAAGATACAGGTCGCTTAACGGATGGGATAGTCCGTGATATTCTGACAAACTCGGCAACACATCCCCACGGTATTAAAGTACGTCTTATGAGTAGAGAAGTGGGACGCGTCAAAGAGATCTACTGACAGACGATTGGATAGATATACTTAGATACAGACGCTTTTAAAAAGAAGTGATCCAAAACTTTGGGTTTCTTCTATCTGCATTATCTTACTAAATCAAAATCATTTCTTCTCTAGCTCTTTCTAAAGTTTAAGTATTTAAAAACATATTTCAATATCTTGTGTTAAAATTAAGTCAAAGAGTAACACTACAAGCTTAGATTGACAGGATGGTATTTGATCATGAATGCATACACTTCTAAAAATGAGAAAAAAACTGAGTTGAGTAGTAATGCCATGAGTGGAACTCAGTCTCAAGCCTTGTCACAATCAAAACTAATGCAGAGAAAACAGTTAGAACAGGAAGAGATGTTTCAGGGTGATCCTATCCAGAAAAAGAACAAGACAGGGCTTCCTGATCAATTAAAGTCAGGTATGGAAAACCTTAGTGGACTTGCTTTGGATGATGTGAAAGTACATTACAACTCTTCCAAACCTGAATCCTTAAATGCTCATGCTTATGCACAGGGCTCAGATATCCATCTAGCATCCGGGCAGGAAAAACATCTTCCTCATGAACTGGGACATATTGTTCAACAGAGCCAAGGCAGAGTGAAGCCAACGACTGAAGTGGGTGGAGCCCCGGTTAATGATAACGCGTCTTTAGAGTCTGAAGCAGATTCTCTGGGAAGACAAGCACTTCAAAGACAGGCCTTTTCTTCAAATATGTCTAAAAGTATGAGCTTCTCATCTTCACCGCCACAATTGAAAAAGAAGCCAAAGACCAAAGGGACAGTGACACCTGTTGATGAAGATACTGATTTGAGCTATAAGGATCTTTTAGCTCGAGCAAAAGGGGCGAGATCTACGGCAGACAATGAGGTTAAACTACAGTTCTTGAAAGACTTTTCTGAACATTATGCTCCGCATTTAACGGGTGAAATCGAATACTTTCAGTTTCTTTCGCAAAAAGTGGCCTATATGGATTTACGTGAGGGTGATGAGATCGGTGCAAATATTGACACCTCTCAAAAGGAGAAAGAATATAAGGCTGTAGGCGGCATTGGAATAGACAAGAGTACAAAAAAAATCAATAAGGCATTGGCCAAATATAATGCATTGAAAACAAGCAAGACATTTGATTATAAATTACAATACTCAGCACTTTTGAAAGTCAGTACCGGTATCTCGGAGTGGAATAAAAAGTATGGGGGAGGAAAGAATCAAAGAGCTGTACAGATGCTTGAGGTTGAGAAGTTGTCGGAGCGGATCGAGATGGAATTTAACAGTATCAGTGCCCAAAAAGCCAATCAGCAAGGTTTGATCTCTGATCAAACAGATACAGCCTCAGACTATTCTGAAAACTACAAGGTGGAGAAAACCTATCATAATAAAGCCGGCTTAAATGCTACCTTGATCTTACCAAAAGACAAGGACCCGATGAAAAATGCGATTGTTCTTTTTAGAGGTACCGGTGGGAACACTATGGGGAAAGCTCGTGGTGAGGTAGACGGTGTCTTAGCTGATACAGATTATGGAGGCGTTGGCCGTGTCGCCTTCGACTTAGGTAACAAAGAGATGGACAGCTGGCTTAAGACGGTTAAGGGATATAATCGTATTACAATCGCAGGACATAGTCTTGGCGGAGCTATGGCAGAACGTTTTTACATCAAGGCAAGT
>Ga0316207_10004369_pt1 | contig 12334 bp, 7 predicted proteins | sample 6weekpyrite_MG_FD_204943 | JGI IMG/M metagenome (GOLD analysis project Ga0316207, IMG submission 204943) | Microbial mat bacterial communities from mineral coupon in-situ incubated in ocean water Damariscotta River, Maine, United States -... | ecosystem: Environmental > Aquatic > Marine >... | reverse complement strand
CCCATCCAGCCGAATAAGGACAACAAAATAATTAAGATTAAAACGCCCGGCTGAAATATGGATGAGAATATAATCAGTAGGTAAAGCTCTGGCATCGAACCCCAGACTTCGATAAAACGCTGAAAATATAAATCAATACGACCACCAAAGTAGCCCTGAATAGCGCCAGCGACGATACCTATCGCAATACCGATAGCGGTTAAAGCAAAAGCAAATAAAACAGAGAGACGAAAACCATAGATCAAACGTGCCAGTACATCTCTACCTCGGTCATCAGTGCCGAGCAAGTTTTCGGCCGACGGTTGTGCCGGATTCGGTTCAGTCGATGTGTAATTAATACTGTTATAACTATGCGAGTTAAGTGTATTTAAAATCCAGCCTTGTTTATTTATCTTTTCGATCAGGTAGCTGTCTTTGTAATCTGCTTCGGTTTCAAAATCACCATCGAAGGTAGTTTCTGGATAACTAATGAGTACTGGCACATATAAATTATCTTTGTAATAAACCAGTAGTGGCTTGTCGTTGCTTAGTATTTCCGCAAACAGACTGAGTACAAAAAGAACACTAAAGATAATTAAACTGTAATAGCCTCGCTTATTTGTTTTAAAACGTCGCCACGAGCGTTGATAGGGCGACAGATGAGCCAAGCCATTTGAATTATTGATTACAGCCATTAATGATCCACCGACTCAAATTGAATACGAGGATCAATCAGCACATAACTAATATCTGCCATCAATTTTGCAATTAGACCCATCACGGTAAACAAATACAGCGTGCCTAACACGACAGGATAGTCTCGTTTCAAGACAGACTCATAAGACAACAGCCCGAGACCATCCAATGAAAAAATGGTTTCGATTAATAAACTACCGGTAAAGAACGCACCGATAAATGCTGCTGGGAAACCAGTAATTAAAGGAATCATTGCATTACGAAAAACATGTTTATACAACACGCGATTTTGTGACAAACCTTTTGCCCTCGCCGTCTGCACATACTGTTTACGTATTTCTTCGAGAAAGCTGTTCTTGGTTAGCATAGTCATTACTGCAAAACTACCGATCACCGATGCAATAATAGGCAACACCATGTGCCAGAGATAATCCAGAATTTTCATTGGCCATGAAAGTTCTGACCAGTTGTCTGATACCAGCCCTCGAAGCGGGAATATATCAAAGAAACTCCCCCCGCCGAATAACACCAGTAATGCAATACCCAGAACAAAGCCCGGGATAGCATAACCAATCAGTATTAATGTGCTGGTTGTAACATCAAAACGAGACCCATCACGAACCGCTTTGGCAATACCCAGAGGTATGCAGGTTAAATACACTATAAAGAACGACCATACACCGAGACTGATTGATACTGGTAATTTTGAAATAACCAGTTCCATCACTGATTTGTTATGGAAATAACTCTCACCCAGATCAAAGGTAAAATAATTACCCATCATGGAGAAAAAGCGTTCATAAGCCGGTTTATCAAAACCATAGAGTTTATTCAGTTCGGCAAGCTGCTCTTCTTCTAAGCCTGTCGCACCACGATATAGACCCGCGGTGCCGCTACTAGCTTCATGACCACCACCTTTGCCCTGCAGCTGGCTAACAAGTTGCTCAACTGGACCGCCCGGCACAAACTGAGTAACAATAAACGTCACCAGCATAATACCGATCAGCGTCGGTATCATTAGCAATAGACGTTTGAGAATGTAAGCCAGCATATTGGTTTATTTAACCCACCAGCCTTTGATCATCCAGGTTACCGGATCATAATAAAGCGGCAAGGTTCCTGGAATGCCAAACTTATTTTTATAAGCGATACGGTGAATATTGATATACCAGTTCGGCACCATGTATTCACCGAATAGCAATACCCTGTCTAATGCTCGTGTCGCAGTTACCAGATCTGATCGTTTTTCTGAAGAAACGATTTTCTCGATTAACGCATCGATCACTGGATCTTTTATGCCCGGTAAATTACGTGAGCCTTTTTGTTCAGCCGCTTTCGAATGAAACATGCTAAACAGTTCATTACCCGGCGACTGTGATGCTGGAAAGCTGGAAACTACCATATCAAAATCAAAACCATCAACTCGCCGCTGATAAAGCGAAGCGTCCACTGTCCGATAGCTGACATCGATACCCAGTCGTTTCAGGTTTCTTGCAAACGGTGCGATGATACGTTCAAAACCTTTCTGAATTAAAAGTACTTCGAAACCCAGCACATCACCTTTTGCGTTTTTAAGCAGGCCATCTTTCACTTTCCAGCCTGCTTCAATCAGCAGCTTTTTAGCTTTTCTCAAATTATGACGCAATGAGGATGGCTTTTTCGTTGTGGGCGCATGCCATTCTGATGTAAATACCTCAGGTGGTAACTGATCTCTATATTTATTTAATAATTTAAGCTCATCACCTTTGGGCAAACCCGTTGCAGCGAGTTCACTATTACTAAAGAAGCTCTCACAGCGCGTGTATTGATCGTAAAAAAGGTGATGGTTCGACCATTCAAAGTCCATCGCCAGTGTAATGGCGCGACGTACGCGTTTATCTCTAAACTTTTCCTTACGGGTATTTAAAATGAACCCCTGCATACCGGCATTATTTTTATGCGTCAGTGATTTTTTTATAATCTCACCACTATCGTATTTTGGCCCGTTATGATCACGAGCCCAACGCTTGGAGTGGTTTTCAAAAAAGTAATCAAACTCGCCAGCTTTAAAAGCTTCTAATGCCACCGTGGTATCTTTGTAATATTTGAAAACAATCTTTTCGTAGTTATACATACCCTTTCTTACCGGTAAATCTTTGGCCCAGTAATTCGGATTGCGTTTATATACAACATTCTTGCCCAGATCGTAAGACTCAACAATATAAGGGCCTGAGCTAATCGGTTTCACCTCGGTCAATTTATCAAATGATGTTTTACCTACCCACTTGCTGGAAAAAATCGGCAAATCACCAATGATTAGATGTAATTCGGGATTTATTTTCTTAAAATTGAATTTAACCGTGAGCTTATCGATCACTTTTATGCTTTTAATATCTGCATAATAGAAACGATACTGTGGATGCGCCTTTTCGCTCATTATTAGATCAACAGAGTACTTTACATCTTTTGCAGTTACCGCATCGCCATTTGAAAAACGGGCTTTTGCATTTATATGATAAGTGACCGATAGCTTGTCTTTGGCCAGTTTAATATCATCGGCCAGCAAACCATAGACACTAAATGGCTCGTCATAGCTTTTTTCAGTGAGTGTTTCAAACACCAGTTCAGAAGTACCACCGGCTGCAATGCCCTTAAGAATAAATGGATTAAATGAATCAAACGTACCAAAGCCCGATAAAACTAATTGGCCTCCTTTAGGTGCAGCAGGATTCACATAATCAAAATGTTTGAAGTTTTTAGCGTACTTAGGTGTGTAACCCATCGCCATTGACGAGCTTGCATTAGCTGCCTGACTGAACAGATAAGAAGCAATGAAGAAAATTGAAATGAAACTGGTTATTTTTTGAGCGACGATTTTATTTATTCTGATAATCATATTAGTGTTTTTTAATAGATAGCATTTAATTTGGCAACACCTTTCGTTCATGGTTCCCTTGCATTATCCTATCACGGTAGAATAACCGAATCATACTAATAGTTAAGGAGTAACCAATGGGTTTTTTAAGTGGAAAGCGCGCATTAATATTGGGCGTTGCAAGTAAAAAATCGATTGCCTGGGGAATTGCAGAGGCGATGCATCGCGAAGGCGCAGAATTAGCCTTTACTTATCAAAATGAACGTCTGAAAGACAGAGTTGAAAAGTATGCCGGCGAACTCGGTTCAGATATCGTTATTCCCTGTAACGTTGCCGATGATAATGAAATTGAAGCCGTATTTGAACACCTGGATGATTTCTGGGATCATTTCGATATTATGGTCCACTCCATTGCCTATGCTCCTAAAGAACTATTAGAAGGCGATTACCTAGACAACCTCAATCGCGATGGTTTTAATATGGCGCATGACATCAGTTCATACAGCCTGGCGGCACTAGCACGCGCAGGTCGCCATATGATGCAGGAACGAGACGATGCCTGCATACTCACCTTAAGTTACCTTGGCGCAGTGCGTACCTTCAGTGGTTATAACGTCATGGGTCTGGCCAAAGCATCGCTTGAAGCTAATGTGCGTTACCTGGCTGATAACCTGGGGCCAGAAGGTATTCGAGTTAATGCCATATCCGCTGGGCCGATTCGTACACTGGCCGCCTCTGGCATTGGTGAATTTAAAAAGATTCTGAATTACACCGAAGAGAACGCCCCGTTACGTCGTAACGTGACAATTGAAGATGTGGGTAATTCTGCAGCGTTTATGACCTCGCCACTGGCGCGAGGTATTACTGGTGAGATTCTTTATGTTGATAGCGGTTTTAATATCGTCGGTTTGAAACATCCTGAATAGTTACCGCCAGTTTTCTATCATTAATCCTCAGCAATAAAAAAGGGAAGCATGGCTTCCCTTTTTTTAACACATAGATCAAGACATTATTTGGTCAGTATATCTTTTTCGCCTTCCAGCTTACCAATCACTACCGCTGCACAGGAATCACTGAACACATTGACCGATGTACGACACATATCAAGCACCCGGTCGACCGCAATAATTAACCCAACCGCTTCCATAGGCAGCCCAATCGCTGCCAGGATGATGGTAATCGCTACCAGGCTGGCTGAAGGAATTCCCGCGACACCGATTGATGTTAATAAAGCGACCAGCACAATGGTGAATTGCTGCGCAAAGCTAAGATCTAATCCATACGCCTGAGCAATGAAGATAGCGGCAACACACTCATATAATGCAGTGCCATCCATATTCACCGTAGCACCCAGCGGTAAAACAAAACTGCTAGTTTTATTCGAAACGCCGGCATTTTTTTCTACGCAATCCATTGTTACCGGTAATGTTGCCGAAGACGATGCGGTTGAAAATGCAGTTAGTAATGCCGGCGACATCGCCCGATAATGACGGAACGGGTTTGAAATACCAGCGACGTATTTGAGAATAACGGGCAGGGTAATCAAAATATGAATCAGCAATGCCAACAGCACAGCAAAAGCAAAGAGACCCAATGTACTGATCAGATTAAAAAACTTTTCCGGGTCACCGGCAGGATCAATATCTGAAATCACTTTTGCCACCAGGCCAAAAACACCCAGTGGGGCAAAACGCATGACAAGATCAGTGATCTTCATCATGGTTTCAAATATACCATTCCAGAATTCTTTCTGAGTGAGAGCATGGTCTTTGCTGATTGTGGTCATGAAGTAACCAAACAGCAAGCTAAAGAAAATCAAACCTAGCATCTGACCTTCTGCTGCCGCTGCAACGATATTGGTTGGAATCATACGCAGGAAAACATCGACCACATCCCCTGCTCCACGACCTTCTACTTTATCAGCAAAACTACTGGTATCTGTTTGTAAACCAATTTTATCTTTTACCGGCTCTCCATCAAGAATACCCGGCTCAACAAAATTAACCACGGTTAAGCCAACCAGAATGGCAAACAAACTACTGATCAGGTAAAAGCTGATGGTCTTACCACCGAGACGACCAATCGCTGGTCCACTACCGATGCCAGCAACACCGACAATAATCGAGGAAAAAACAAGAGGAACGATCAACATTTTCAGTGCCTGTAAAAACAGCGCACCGATAAACGCGAAAACCTGGTTAAAGGTAACACCAAAAATGGCGCCATCCTTACCTGCAATATAACCAGCAACAACGGCGAGAACTAACGAAAGTAAAATTTTCCAATGGGCCTCTAGTCCTTTATACCAGCTCCACATAGCTATACTCCCGTTGTAATTATTATTTTAGATTAATTTTCTTCTGAGCTTTCAGGAATATAAATTTCAAATTGGGATTTAATCGCTGCGACTACCGCCGCAAATTCCTGGTTGGCAATATTGTCATTAAACTGTTTCTGTTCAGCAGCTGTCGAGGCTTTATCTTTGCTGATATCAGCATCTACAACTGAATGTACAGCGACAATTGCAGAATTACCATTCGTTAATTTAACCTGTTTTGCAGACACGCCACTACCTACAGGTTTAGCCAGCGTAAATGCCGCCTGAATGATTGCACGGTCAGCTTTATCACTATCACGCTTGACCAGATTAAGAGTGGTCGTACCTTTTTTATTACTTGCTGTTGCCTGTTTCCAGCCATCCGCCTGGTTCTGTATGTTTGTATAAACAGATAATGCTTTATCCGCTGCCATCTGCCCAGCTTTTGCAGTTTTCAGCTCAGCAATAATCGAAGCTTTAACTTCATCAAGAGATTTAGGTGTTGAAGACTGATGCTTATTGACACGAAGCACAACAACATGCGTGTTAGATATTTCGACTGCATCGCTGTTCAGGTTTTCTTTTATGATTGTATCCTGAAAAGCGGTATCTCGAACTTTTTGGTTCGATGCAATCCCCGTACCATTTGATCGGGTAAACATTGTTGTTGTTTTGATTTCAAGTTTCAGTTGTTCCGCAGCCAGATCAAGACTCTCTGGATTTTCATATGCCAGGTTAGCCATTAATTCCGCACGCTCGTAGAACAGATTTTGCACCGCTGATTCTTTCAGGTTTTTTTCAATCGAGGCTTTCTTCGATGCAAACGATTCAATCTCAGCCGTCTGTATGTCATCTAATTTGATAATGTGATAACCAAACTCTGAACGAACAACATCGCTAACTTGCCCCTTATTCAGGGCAAACAATGCATCTTCAAAAGGTTTTACCATCATGCCTTTTGAAACCAGACCTAAATCACCACCATTGGTTGCTGAACCTTCATCATCTGAATTTTTCTTTGCCAGCTCAGCAAAATTTCCACCTGCATCTAGCTGATTTTTAATTGAAGTAATTTTATCCTTCACCGCTTTAGCTTCATCATCAGATGCATCTGCACTCAGGTTAACCAGAATATGACGCGCCTTGCGTTGTTCATCATTTTTAACACTAGCGACATATTCATCGTAGCTTTTTTGAATATCTACAGCATTGACAGGGATTTCATTTTCCAGCGCTTCAGATTTTAATTCGATGTACTGAACACTGACCTGCTCCGGGTTCATAAAGCGGAATGATTTCTCATCGTAAAACTGTTTCGCTTCATCATCTGAAATAGTTGCATCTTTCAGATAGTCTGCCGTATTAAACATGATGTAGCTGACATTTCGTTGCTGATTTTTTAATAACTGCTCGGTCTGAAGTTCCGCTACTGTACCAAATGAACTGGCCATGATGGCATTTTGTACATGCGCGGTAGATAACTCCTGGCGATAAATCGCTTCGAAACCAGCCAGGCTCATGCCCTGACTGTTAAGAACACGCTCATAAAGATTCTGTGAGAACTGACCGTCTTCTTTAAAAGCATCAAATTCACGTATAGCGGCAGCGAGCGATTGATCCGACAGCGTAAAACCATTTTCATTAGCAAACTGATTCATTACTTCGGTGGTGATGAGCTGTTCGGTTACCTGCTTTTTCATTAACGCGTTATAGGCATCATTGTCGGGCAAGTTTTTACCAAAAATCTGCTGCATACGTGCACGTTGTTGTGCCATAGCGCGATCAAATTGTGGCTGTGTAATTTCTACGTCATTAACCTTGGCAACGAACTTATTACCACCGACATCCAGGTATGACTGAATACCCCATAACGCGAATGGAACACTGATTAACGCAACGATAAGCCAGCCAAGCCAACCCTTAACTTGATCATTAATAGACTGCAACATCTTTAAAACATGTCCTTAAATAATTTAAATATTCTTATTTACAAATATCGTGATTTAAAACTGATTTCTGTATTTAATACCTTGAAAGGTACCCAGAGATCGATAACTATAATTTTTTACTACACATTTCACCCATTGAAACCGTGTATAAAATTCTAATGGTCTGTCTTATGGCCTTATTGCACGGTCTGTAGCCAGTTGCAAATCATACTATAGGTCAGTGAACTGTCGCAAAGAAATTACGTAGAAAAATAAAAAGATTCTGATGTGGTTTTGATGAGCGTTGAGATAATTTCAATGGCGGAGCGGACGGGACTCGAACCCGCGACCCCCGGCGTGACAGGCCGGTATTCTAACCAGCTGAACTACCGCTCCGCAATGAAACTTTTTTTGACTACCCAGGTTAATGGCGGAGCGGACGGGACTCGAACCCGCGACCCCCGGCGTGACAGGCCGGTATTCTAACCAGCTGAACTACCGCTCCGAAGTTGGTGGGTGGTGAGGGAGTCGAACCCCCGACATTCGCCTTGTAAGGGCGACGCTCTACCAGCTGAGCTAACCACCCTACCTGAGAGAAGCGCGCTAGTTTACAGCATCCTTAAGCGCTTTGCCAGGCTTAAATGCTGGTACTTTAGCAGCAGCAATCTGGATTTCCGCACCTGTTTGTGGGTTACGGCCAGTACGTGCAGCACGCTCACGAACCAGGAAAGTACCGAAGCCAACAATTGTTACCTGATCACCATTTTTCAATGCGTCAGATACTGCCCCAATAAATGCATCCACTGCTTTACCTGCAGCTGCTTTTGATAAATCTGCTGTTTCAGCAACTGATTCAACTAATTCTGTCTTATTCATTCGATAGCCTTTTTGATGGTTTTTATAAATAAAAAATATTAACTAAATACACACCGAAAAATTTATTCAGTGTGAAAAAAATGCGCAACAAGGAATATCCGGAAGCGGCAACTGTCTGTTATTCGTAACATCAGTCGCCGCAAATTTATACCAGTCAAAGCCCGGTCGGTCAATGATTAATGGTGAGAAACGTTCCTACTTTTTTTATTTTCCGACTTACTTTTGCGACGAACGGCCACAGAGTCATCATCACTATTAGCACCCTCTAATGGAGTTGGCTGATACTGCAATGCAACCTCTAAAGCCTGTTCAATCCATTGTACAGGTCGAACGTCCAGTTTATCCAGAATATTTTTTGGAATTTCTGTTAAATCTTTGCGATTTTCTTCCGGTATCAATACTGTTTTTATACCACCGCGATGTGCAGCCAGTAATTTTTCCTTTAAGCCTCCAATCGGTAGCACTTCACCTCGCAGTGTTATTTCACCTGTCATCGCCACTTCAGCACGTACAGGAATACCTGTCAGCGACGAAGTCAATGCAACTGACATCGCAACACCAGCACTCGGGCCATCTTTTGGTGTAGCGCCTTCTGGTACGTGGATGTGAATATCTTTACCTTCATGGAAGTCATCTTTCAGACCCAGCACACCAGCACGACTCCGAACGACTGACATCGCCGCCTGAATCGATTCCTGCATGACGTCCCCGAGTTGTCCGGTATAAGACAGTTTTCCTTTACCAGGCATGACAACCGATTCGATGCTCAATAATTCACCACCAACCTCGGTCCATGCCAGCCCGGTAACCTGACCAATCTGATCGCTTTCTTCAGCAAGACCAAAGCGGAATCGTTTAACACCTAAATATTTTTCAAGATTCTTTGGTGTAACCGAGACTTTTTTATTGGTCGGTTTTAATAAAACATCTTTGACAACTTTACGACAGATCTTTGCTACTTCACGCTCTAAATTTCGCACGCCGGCTTCACGTGTAAAATAACGCACAATGTCGAGTAGAGCATTATCTGAAATACTAATTTCTTCTTCCTTCAGACCATTGTCTTTCACCTGTTTGGGTACCAGGTAATTTTTTGCTATGTTTACTTTTTCATCTTCGGTGTAACCGGCAAGGCGAATCACTTCCATACGATCCAGTAATGGGCCCGGAATATTCATACTGTTGGAAGTTGCAATAAACATTACGTCAGACAAATCAAAATCAACTTCAAGGTAATGGTCTCCAAAAGTATGATTTTGTTCAGGATCTAACACTTCTAATAATGCAGAAGCCGGGTCACCACGAAAATCATTCGCCATTTTGTCGATTTCATCAAGCAGGAATAATGGATTGCGTGTACCAACTTTACTCAGGTTTTGAATCACTTTACCCGGCATTGAACCGATATAAGTTCGACGATGGCCACGAATCTCAGCTTCATCACGTACACCACCGAGTGCCATACGCGTAAATTTACGATTGGTGGCATTAGCGATTGAACGACCTAACGATGTTTTACCGACACCTGGAGGACCAACCAGACAAAGGATCGGGCCTTTTAATTTTTTAACTCGCTGTTGTACCGCAAGATATTCAAGAATTCGTTCTTTAACTTTTTCAAGACCGTAGTGATCTGCATCAAGAACTTCCTGCGCTTTGCTTAAATCATTACTGATTTTACTGCGCTTTTTCCATGGGCAACCGGTTAACCAGTCAATATAATTACGCACCACCGTCGCCTCAGCCGACATTGGTGACATCATTTTTAATTTACCTAATTCAGCCTGTGCTTTCTTTTTCGCCTCTTTGCTCATGCCCGCTTTTTCAATGCGCTGCTCAAGCTCTTCGGTTTCGTTGGGCACATCATCCATATCACCGAGTTCTTTCTGGATGGCTTTCATTTGCTCATTCAGATAATACTCGCGCTGACTTTTTTCCATCTGGGTTTTAACACGGCCACGAATACGTTTTTCGATTTGTAATAGATCGATTTCAGCATCGATCAGGCCCATTAAATATTCAAGGCGTTCTGCAACATCAGAAATCTCAAGAATTTTCTGCTTCTCTTCTAATTTGAGCGACATGTGCGCAGCGATAGTGTCAGAAAGACGCGCTGGAGAATCAATGCCTGCCAATGAAGTTAAAATTTCTGGCGGCACTTTCTTATTAAGCTTCACATACTGGTCAAACACGCCGAGAATTGAACGCGATAGAACTTCCAGCTCACGTTCTTTACTTTCTTCATCTGTTTCCAGCAGATCAAACTCTGCGGTAAAGAATTCTTCATTGTCCTGAATATTTTTAACTTCAGCACGTTGTGAACCTTCCACTAGCACCTTGATCGTACCGTCGGGAAGTTTTAATAATTGCAATACTGTTGAGAGCGTACCGATCTGGTGTAAATCATCCATACCGGGCTCATCAATATCTGCACTCTTCTGTGCAACTAATAAAATTTGTTTGTTGCTGGACATTGCTGTGTCCAGCGCTTTAATTGACTTGTCACGACCAACAAATAACGGGATAACCATGTGCGGGTAAACAACAACATCTCGCAGTGGTAATAACGGAATAGGCTGATGATCTTCTGTCGCTAAATCTGTGTTCTCTATGCCTGTATCTTCTTGGCTAGTCACCTTTATGTACCTCTTCTGGGGGCTATGACATCAGCTGAAAAACTGTTTAGATTAATCTGGGGTTCGGTTTATCGATTTCAACCCCTTGTTTCGGGTTTATAAGCAATTGCGATGTGAGTCTAGAAAAAAAAGCCGCGTCAGTGACGCGGCTTTTAGTTTAGCTATCGGATGATGCACGTTTATAGTCGTCACCCTCAAACACCATGTAAGGGTCTGTGCCTTCTTTGATCACCGGTTCATCCACCACGACCTTCTTCACATTGTCCATCGACGGTAGTTCGTACATGGTTTCAAGTAATGCATGTTCGAGAATGGTTCTTAAACCACGTGCGCCGGTTTTACGCTCCATGGCTTTGGATGCAATGGCATGTAACGCATCATCGCGCACTTCCAGCTCGGCTTCTTCCATTTCGAATAATTTGGTGTACTGCTTGATCAGTGCATTCTTCGGTTCAGTCAGAATGGTAATCAATGCTTCTTCATCCAGCTCGTTCAGCGTTGCTACAACAGGCAAACGACCAACAAACTCTGGAATCAGACCAAAACGAATTAAATCGTCTGCTTCCATATCTTTTAAAATATCGCTGGCTTTGCTTTCGGTATCTTTACTGCGCACCTCGGCTGAGAAACCAATTCCACTCTTCTCAGTACGATCACGAATAACCTTATCCAGTCCCGCAAATGCGCCTCCACAGATAAACAGGATATTGCCGGTATCAACCTGTAAAAACTCCTGTTGAGGGTGCTTACGCCCACCTTGTGGTGGTACTGAGGCTACTGTGCCTTCAATCAGTTTTAATAACGCCTGCTGTACACCTTCACCCGAAACATCACGGGTGATAGATGGATTATCTGATTTACGTGAAATTTTATCGATTTCATCGATATAGACGATACCAGTCTGTGCTTTATCGACATCGTAGTCGCATTTCTGCAATAGCTTCTGGATAATATTTTCTACATCTTCACCGACATAACCGGCTTCGGTTAAGGTGGTTGCATCCGCTATCGTGAAAGGCACATTTAATGTGCGAGCCAGTGTTTCAGC
>Ga0316207_10004368_pt1 | contig 12334 bp, 13 predicted proteins | sample 6weekpyrite_MG_FD_204943 | JGI IMG/M metagenome (GOLD analysis project Ga0316207, IMG submission 204943) | Microbial mat bacterial communities from mineral coupon in-situ incubated in ocean water Damariscotta River, Maine, United States -... | ecosystem: Environmental > Aquatic > Marine >... | reverse complement strand
TTTTTTTCTTGAGCCTGGATTTCACCATGGGTTAATTCCAGAATCGAGAAAATATTTGAGTTTTACTACTTGTTTTATAGCCTAAACAGGCAATCTTCTTTAGAATTTATGCAACTGTAAGGTAAAAGAAAACAACAGACCAGCCAACCCTAACCTTTTCATTTTAAACTCCACATTATTTGCAAGTAATATCTCAAGAAATTTGACACCTTAGAAGGAGGGACTCAAGAAATATGAATTGATATTTTTATTTTAACAACTTTACCGGATGGGCAATAAAAACACAATAGAACAATTGTTATATATGATTTAAGATCAAATAAAGCCGTTCTGATATCTACATCTCCATTTATTTTTTTACCGCATACTCAAACTTCTACTCACGCTTCACGCAACCTTTTTCTGCTTCGCCAGCTTGCTCAGAATTGGCAAAATTTTAATTACAAGCCCAGGGGGTATGATTGATGACTCAATCTGCAATGTGCGTTTAACTTTTTCATCCATGGTCGCTAATAATGTTTGCCTCACCAGTTTTCGAACACCCGGTGAAAATACAATTTTCGGTGTTTCCAATAACGATAGCTTAGCTAAATGCTGTCCTTCTTTACTATAAGCCATATGCTTCGCTTCGTACTCATTTTGAAATTTCTGCCATTCCGTTTCATTTGAGAATAATTCACTAATACCCATTCTCATTCCGATATCACACCAGAAATCGATGATCTGTTGTTTTTGTTTTGGTTGAATTTTCTTACGATCAAATGAATCATTCCAACGAAACGGCTCCAAAAAGAAACAACATAACACGTATCGAAATGCATCGTTATCCGTCGTTAAACCAACATGTTTTTGATTGATGTGCGCAATAGCTTTCGCACCTTCTGAGCTGTCAATTCCATAAAAAATCAACTCACGAATTAAATCACGCGTCTTTGATAAACGCTGATAAGTTTGAAGATGCAAATCAGAAAAATCATAAAGCCTGATGACAAGGTGACTTATTGTCATAGGTCGAAACAACGCTAAATAGCTGCCAAACCGGAATGCTAAAGGGTACTCTATATAATAAATCTGATGTATGTGATTTTGATCCATGCGCCAGGTTTATTTATAATGGAAACACAAGGTAATATGTACGTTTAATACCGAGATCGTTGCCATCATTTTTCATGGGTTGAACAGAAGAATCAAAATGCGGTTTGCTTTTACCCTTTCCTACCCAAAAATTTTTCTTTTCAGCCGCTTTATTCAATTCAGAAAAATTTGAAAATAATTTGTTCGAGTTTAGCTTGGTTCTATCTGCTCCAGTTACCAAACCTGGTGAACCAGACATTCCGAGAAATAATTGACCAGACCCAGCGCGTAAGGAGTTTCTGCGATTACGAATAGCACCCAAGTGAATTTTTTTCAGTTTATCGCTGTCACTCGTATGGCTTTTGATTTTATCCTCACCAGTTGGCATGATATTTCGGACAAACATAATGTCGACCTTAGTTTTGTTGCCTTTTTCTTTACGAGTCACATCCATACCACCTTCCAATTCATAACTTTGCTCTTCCCCAAGCGAATCGTTAAGTTTTGCCAACTCTGATTCTGCCTCAAGATAGTTATCATGCTCCTCATCTTCAAAACAATGAACCTGTGCTTCAAATGGAATTTCGGCTTCTATTAACGCTGCCAATAACGCGCAAGCATGCCGTGCATCTCCAGCACCTTCCCAACGGAGCACAACTTTACGTTTTACCATTTTGTAAAAATTCTTTACTTTTTCTAAATCACTCATGCCTAACCTCCCTGCTTTCACTTGAACGGTGCAAAATTTACACAATTTAAATGCACTATAAATTTTTTTAAAAAGTTTAACCCTTTTTTCCAGCTCATACGTTTATCTAAACACTAGCCCATAACAAGGAGAAAAACCATGAACTTAGCCCCACTTATTTCGATAATTTTTGTAATATACGCGACCGGATGCTCAATGCCTCAGCAGCATTCTAATTCATCAGAAAGTGAACAAATCTTAACTGACAAGCAATTAATCAGCAAAGACGATGCGGGAAAAAATATTGCCACCAAGCACAAAGAAATGGATTCAGAAAAACAAACAGCTGTGCTTGCACCCTTGGCCGAAGCAATACAACAGGAAGAAAAAACCAAAGCGATAGCCAAACATCGTGAACTAAACAAAATAAAAGTACAAAAGGCTAAGAAAATAAGGCAGAAAAGAATGTTTAGTCACCAAAATCCACAGGCACAATCTTTTGCCAATATTCGACCTTCATCCGAACCCGCAAATCGGGAAAATTATCAACATTTCGAGATCAACGCCATTAAACAAGTTAAAAAAGATCCACTATCAACCTTTTCCATTGATGTGGATACAGCGAGTTATAGCAATGTGCGACGCTTAATTAATCAAGGAACAATACCGCCTACTGATGCTGTCAGAGTTGAAGAGTTCATCAATTATTTTTCTTATGACTATCCCGCGCCGGAAGAGAAATCAAATCCGTTTAGCCTTATAAGCGAAGTAGGACCAAGCCCCTGGTCAGAAGATCGCTACTTACTTCACATTGGTTTACAGGGTTATCGTGTGCCGGAATCGGAACGACCTCCAGTTAATCTGGTTTTTCTCATTGATGTTTCCGGCTCCATGCAATCATCGAAAAAATTGCCCTTGCTGAAAAAATCGCTTTCGTTTATGACAAATAAATTACGCGCAGAAGATCATGTCGCCATCGTGGTTTATGCAGGTGCTTCCGGTTTAGTATTGCCTCCCACATCAGGCTCAGAAAAAGCCAAAATATTTAACGCATTGGATCAATTACAGGCTGGTGGTTCAACCAATGGCGCGGCAGGTATACACCTGGCTTATCAAACGGCTTTGCAGAAGTTTAATGAATCCCATTCAAATCTAATATTACTAGCCACCGATGGAGATTTTAACGTGGGCACAACTAACTTCCATCAATTACTTGACCTGATCAAAGAAAAGCGAAAAACAGGTGTTGCCATCAGCACATTGGGTTTTGGTGCAAGTAACTACAATGATCACCTGGCAGAACAAATTGCCGACGCTGGCAATGGTACAGCGTCTTATATCGACTCATTACAGGAAGCGCGAAAAATTATGGTAGAGCAGATTGGCACTGCACTAACACCCATCGCACGCGACACCAAAGTGCAAATCGAGTTTAATCCTGATCTGGTGTCAGAGTATCGATTAATTGGCTACGAAAACCGTCACCTGGAAAATCATGAATTCAATATGGATTCAGTCGATGCTGGTGATATATTTTCCGAACATAGTGTAACAGCAATTTATGAAATTGCTTTGGTAGGTCGATCAAAAAGCAGTATCGATCCATTACGCTATACTAAAAACAATGATAGAAGATCGATCGCCAATAAAGAATTGGCATTTTTGAAGTTACGTTACAAACCCATAGGCAGCAATAAAAGTTTATTGATTACTCAACCGATACTCAATGAATCAGTAAAAACACATTTTCACCAAACCAGTTTGCAGTTTCAGTTCAGTGCCAGCGTCGCAGCTTATGCGCAGTTACTGGGAAATAGTCCATATATATTTAATTTAACCATGCACGATGTTACACGACTTGCAAAATCGGCTAAGGGTACGGATGACAAGGGTGAGCGAGCTGAATTTATCAACCAAGTATTGTTAACAAGCGAATTGCGTAATGAAGGCACAAATATTTCTTTGCGAGATTAAACCGTATAAGGTAAGGATTGTCACATTTCTTTGGGAATAAGGCTTGCTCCTTGGCAAGCCTAAATTTGGTGCCAAGTCCTGGTGGATGCACTGCGTTTATCCACCCTACCAAAAATGAAATATCGCGTAGTCGCGTAGGGTGGATAAGCTTCAGCGCATCCACCAGAACGAATAATACTTTTAAGCAAACTATAAACATGCTAGATGAAAAAACAGATGAACAACTGATGATTGCATATGCCAATAATCAGATCGAAGCCTTTCAGGTTTTGTACTCACGGTACAAAACTCCGCTGTTTCGTTTTATCTTACGGCAAACCAACAACCAGACCTTGACTGAAGAATTATTTCAGGATGTTTGGTCAAAAGTCATCAGAGCCAAAGATACATACAAACACACTGCCACATTTCGCACTTATATTTATCAAATCACTCGAAACACAGTGATCGATAATTATCGCAGGCAATCAATTCGTGCTGTGGAAATAAACGAAGACAATCGAGAAATGAGCAATTATGAAAATGGTTGTAAAGCTGACGAACCATCAACGCAGGTGGAGCAACAGCAAAGCTATAAAAGTATCATTGCTGCTATTAACGCCTTATCTCCCGAGCAACGAGACGCGTTTTTACTTAAAGAGGAAGCCAGTTTAAGCATAGAAGAAATTGCCAAAGTCACTCAGGTAAAAGCAGAAACCGCGAAGAGCCGCTATCGCTATGCTGTCAAACAATTGAAAATATTACTAGGCCACAATCATGACAAATAATCATAGCGAATTCAAGGGCGAACAATTAAGTCGACAATATCAATCGGAAAGCACCGAAAATGTGCCGACATCGTTGGATGAAAATATTCTTGCGATGGCACAAGAGCAAATTGACGAAACCAACGCATCACAAACAAACAATAAAGAAGTTGTACAAAAACCCTGGACGCAATGGTATGCCACCGCCGCTATTCTCGTTATAGGAATTGGTCTGGTAACATTCATGCAAAAAGAAGTACCCGAAAAAATACAATTTAAGCCTGAGTCATCTGACATCAGTCTTGAACAATCTCTGCAAGAGGAACTGATGGAAGCTGATGAAATGGCAGATTCAATTTCGACTTCTAATGATATTGCACCGCAAGCAGTGAAGTCTGATATTGATGGCCTGACCCATGAAATGGAAAGACAACAGACCATGGCCAAAGCCCGTGCTCAAAAAAGCATGGAAAAAGAATCAAAACAAAAAATTATACAACACGAATTGGCTACGAAAAAAGCCGAACAAATACGACAACCGCCTATACAGGCTCAACGCCCGGCGATGTCAGCTGCAGCTGCTTTCGACAACATGGATAAAGAAAAGCTACAACTAAAAAATGCGGTTGCTATCGAATACACCGAAATCAAAACCATAAATCCGGAGCAAAGCCGTACCCGTAAATTTTTCATCACCAACAAAAGTCAACAGACATCTACCTTTGGCATCGATATTACATCAAACCAAAACTGGTCGGACTTGAGCAAAATACCCAAAACTGCATCTTTAGCTCCTGATCAAATGTTTACGATCCAGTTTGAAACAAGCGTAAGTAAAAATGTTGCTACCGGCAGCCGTGAAAAAATCATCCTCAAAATTTCTGACCAGAAAAGCATGAGGATTATTGCTGAAATTAAAACAGAAATGGTGGTGAAATAACGTACTGGGTTGGAATTTGCCTAATTTTTGTGTCTTCTGCGCTATCTGAGGTAAAATATCGAAAAGGAAACCTTTGAACAAGGTTGATAACGAATAATAGTAACGCAAAAATAATCGAAAAAGTGCAGTTTACAAGAAGTAAATGAGCACTTCCAAGTACCCTGTGGGTATGAGATTGTTTTTCCTCGACACCCCCTTGAGGGGTGAACATGGCTGTCATTTGTTAGATGTCTTATTCAAGGGTTTCTTGGTTTTATCGATGTAACGCTGGCAGCGACATACAACCCTAGGAATTCAAATGACCGACGTAAATAAAATCATCTACACCCTCACTGACGAAGCACCTGCTTTAGCAACTTATTCTTTTCTTCCTATTGTAAAAACCTTTGCCAGTGTGGCAGATATTGATATTGAGACGCGAGATATTTCCTTGTCTGGTCGAATTATCGCCAATTTTCCAGGGCACCTGAAAGAAGAACAACGCATAGGCGATGCCTTAAGCGAGCTGGGTGAACTGGCAAAAACACCTGCAGCTAACATTATAAAATTACCAAACATTAGTGCATCAATACCACAGTTGCTCGCAGCAATAAAAGAATTGCAAGCACAAGGTTACGCTGTACCAGATTATCCGGCTGAACCTAAAACTGAACAGGAAAAAGCCATCAAAGCCAGTTATGCCAAAGTATTGGGTAGCGCAGTAAATCCAGTTTTGCGAGAAGGCAATTCTGACCGACGCGCACCTGCTTCTGTTAAAAACTATGCAAAGAAACATCCACACTACATGGGTGCCTGGTCTGCCGATTCTAAATCCTATGTTGCTCATATGTCCGAAGGCGACTTTTATGGCTCAGAAAAATCAATCACACTCACTGAAGCCAGCGAATTTAGAATCGAATTTGTCGCTGATGATGGAACCGTTAATGAGCTAAAAGCTGCAACACCATTGTTAGCGGGTGAAGTCATTGATTGCTCGGTAATGAGTCACAATAAGTTGCAAACATTCTTGGTGGATACCATCAGCAAAGCAAAAGCACAGGACATTTTATTTTCCTTGCATTTAAAGGCAACGATGATGAAAGTGTCTGATCCCATAATTTTTGGCGTGACAGTTTCTGTATTTTTCAAGGAAGTCTTCGATAAGCATGCCGATACGTTCGCGCAACTTGGCGTAAACCCTAACAATGGCCTGGGTGACGTTTACAGCAAGATGCAATCGCTCGCGGCTGACAAGCAGTCAGAAATTGAGGCTGACATCAAAGCCGTACTGGAAGCCAAAGCCGATATCGCTATGGTAGATTCGGACAAAGGTATTACGAATCTGCATGTACCTAGCGATGTCATCGTCGATGCGTCTATGCCTGCAATGATTCGCGGCTCTGGCAAAATGTGGAACAAAGAAGGCAAACAGCAAGATGCAGTTGCTGTTATTCCCGATCGTTGTTATGCAAGTGTTTATCAGGAAACAATCGACTTTTGTAAAGAACATGGCGCATTTGACCCAACCACCATGGGCACAGTACCTAACGTAGGTTTAATGGCACAGAAAGCGGAAGAATACGGCTCACATGATAAAACTTTTCAAATGTCTGCAAAAGGAACCGTGCGTGTTGTAGATAATTCAGGCAATGCATTAATGGAACAGCCTGTTGAACACGGTGATATTTTCCGCATGTGTCAAACCAAAGATGCGCCGATTCAAGATTGGGTTAAACTCGCTGTTACCCGTGCCCGCCAAAGTAATACACCCGCGATTTTTTGGCTCGATCAAAACAGAGCACATGATGCGGAAATGATAAAGAAAGTAAACCAGTATTTGCCAATGCATGATACCAGCGGTCTGGATATCCGCATCATGCCACCCACCGAGGCAACGCGCTTTACCTTGGAACAAGTTAAACAAGGGAATGATGTCATTTCGGTTACAGGCAACGTATTACGTGATTACCTAACAGACTTGTTCCCCATTTTGGAATTGGGTACGTCGGCAAAAATGCTTTCCATCGTACCATTAATGAATGGCGGCGGATTATTTGAAACAGGTGCTGGTGGCTCAGCCCCCAAACTGGTTCAACAATTACTGACAGAAAACCATTTACGTTGGGATTCATTGGGTGAGTTTCTGGCTTTGGCAGCCTCCTTTGAACATCTTGCTGTTAACTTTAAAAACAGCAAAGCACAGGTGTTAGCCGACACATTAGATACAGCCACTAGCAGCTTTCTCGACAATAATAAGTCACCCTCTCCCCGTGTTGGTGAACTGGATAATCGCGGCAGTCATTTTTATCTGGCTCTGTATTGGGCAAAAGCCTTAGCAGCACAAACAACTGATGCAGAACTGCAAGCTCGCTTTCAAACATTAGCCGATGCTTTAACAAAAAATGAAGATAAGATTGTTAACGAATTAAACAATGCACAAGGACCTGTGATTAATATTGGTGGATATTATCGCCCAGATGAGTCAATACTCGACGATATAATGCGACCAAGCTTCTGCCTTAATGTAGCCTTGGCTGCATTATAATCTTTATTTGCACAATGTAAGCCGATAAAAGCCGCGGTTTCAAGTCGCGGCTTTTTCATTTACAGTCTAAAATGCAAAATACATAACACTAATCATAACCACCAACATAATGACAAACCTCGCCACACCGGCCAACGTAATTTCATCATCAATATTTCGCGGCTGAGACATGGCTTGAATTAATCCACCCTGCTCTCCTGGCTGCATACCACCCACCAATAAGTAACCTTCCTTAAGCTTAATATCAATTAGGTCATTGAGAGCTTCTTTGCTTTCGGCACTTAATGTAATTTGTTCATCCATTATATATTTCCTGAGCGGATTAGACTTTTATTTACCGTAAGCATACATTATCTACAAGACTTTTTTCAAAAATGAAATCATCCATTACAAATCCATTACCAATATCCACTACATCTTCTGCAATCTTGTTAAAACCCATTCTTTGATACGCACTAATCGCGATACGATTATCTTTGTTGACACGTAAGGATATTCTTTTCATTTTCGGAAGTATTTCATTTTCAATCAATTGAGTCAGCGCCATTTTTCCTATTCCCTGACAGCGTGACATTGCTTGCACATAAAACTTACTTAATTCCACAACCTGACTTTGCTTATCTTGATATATACCAATATAGCCAACAGGTTTATTGCCAGCGATAATAAAATAATACTGCCACCCGTCCTGCATGTGATTTGAAATCACAGATTCACTCTGAAATTTTTGTAGCATGTAATCCACCTGAGGCTGCCCGATCAACGAAGGGAAATATTCATTCCAGATGTCCGCAGCCAGGATAACCAGGCGACCAATTTCATCGCAAGTTTTAATAAGCTGTAATTCACAGATTTGATTCAACCCAAAAACAACCGATAAGCGATAACGATCACGCAATTAATCCGGTCATATATTGACGATTGCTATATGTCAGAGCAACTTGTCGGTTTTCACCTACATCGGATTTGAGACTGACATGCACCCAACCCGAATTGGGCACACCCTGATGGTAGCATTCAAGAATCACCTGATCATAGGCCAGGTTTTCGCTAATCCACTTGGCTAAGTCATAATTACTAACGCCTGGTATTTCAATATCCACTGCTTCGCCTTTACAATGCTGAGATTTCGCTGAACCACCGATTTCAGAATTAAGCGCAACACTTCGATACCCACTATTGGGTCGGAAAGGCACACCATAATGTATCCTGACAGGCTCAAGAAGCTCTTCACAAAGCCTTTTCAATTTTTCAATAATTTCAACTGGAGGCGTATTATTTATACCCTTTCGTTCCGCTGTTTCCGAACGAATGAGCTCACCCAATGTAAAATGTTCAGATAATTTTTCATTTCGATTCATGTAAATTCCTTTTTATATTCTAGTGGTTTGCTGACTTTACAATTTCAGATGAATTATTCAACTCTCAACTCAACCTTAACATACAAAGACCTTATCCTATTTTCAATAGTAAAACATAGATTTCGCATAAATTAATTTAATCAGTATATGGTGGTTTTAGATGGATCCACCCATCAGTCACTGTCATTTTTTATCGAAAAGCACAGTGAAATCAATCGAAAATAATTTCTTATTCCATACGACCAGCTCTTGTTTATCAGGTGCTTATTCGAAACCGAATCTCGTTCAGTGCTTGTTCAGTTTGTAAATAATATCTTAGCAACTGTAAAACAGATTGCTGTAATTAATCGATAAATTTTTCAGCACAACCAGTGGACATGCCATTATTTTTTGATAAAAGAATAAATTTAAAGGAATGCTAGATGAAAAACATTTTGTTGTCTTTTGTTTTCGGGGTTTCATTATGTGTATTAACTTTTTCATCGGTTGCGATGGATTTGAAACAATCAGGTATTAAGGGTGGGATAAACTGGGCCAATCTAACCGGGGAAGACACCGAAAATACTGACACCGCCACTCTGTATACAGTTGGTGGCTTTGCTGTTCTGAATCTTAGCTCAAAAACAAAACTTCGCCCTGAAGTCCTGTATACAAAAAAAGGCTATGACGCAAACTTTTTAGGAATGTCATTTGATGCAAGATTAACATATTTAGAAATACCCATTTTATTTCAACACAACCTTCCTTCTCGCAATCGTGACAACGTGGCAAATGTATTTATAGGTCCTGCACTTGGTTTTTTGCTGTCTGCAAAAGCGGCTGGGATAGACGTCAAAAACCAGACCGAATCAACAGAAGTGAGTTTGCATTTTGGTGGCGGCACAACAATCAATCGGAAATTTACGATGGATGTGCGCTATAGTTTAGGATTAACATCCATAGCTCATGGAACCAGTGATGTTAAAACAACTGGAATCATGGCAACAATGGGATATTTATTTTAATAAAAAAACAGTACAAAATATTATGACAAGGAATAAATAGTCCGGCTTGGTATTGGCAATATATAGACTGAGAGACACAAAGAAAAGCATGAGTTCGGAACCTAATAAAACCTAAAGCGGGTCAAATCCTAACGAGCTAGTTGGATTTGACCCACAGAGAGTTATGCTTTCACTTTACGCAACAAAAACCTCAAATCTTTGTAGCTCATTTTAACGAGTCGATATTTTTCCTCAAGCATGGCATCACCGCTGGCGAGTAAACCGGCGGGTATTAAAGTTTGACGAAAACTATTCCATGCTGCTTTTAGTTCCTCTTCTACTGCAAGTATATCCGATTCTTTAAGGCCTCCGTGCTCCAGCTCATGCAGTGCGTCATGTAATGTTGCAACCACTTCCTCGAGCTCATGCGAACCGTAGCTGCTATGGTAGTTGTGATGCAAATAACCATGAATATCCATCGCTGCCTGCTCGAGCTTATGCGATGCGGATGCTGCACCAGGGTCAATTTCTGCCAGAACATTGGCACCCCAAAATAATGTCAAACTTAATATTGAAAACTTCACTATTTTTTTCATTGCATTCTCCTTTTGCTAACTTTAAGAAATACCGCACCTGTAAAATTAACAAATTCCAGGAGTGTCTTTCAATGTGTCATATACCACAACAAAGAAAGCATGGATATTTAGTCAATTACCATATTCACACTCTTCGAGAACAAGGACATGCAAATTCATAAACTATGAAATTGATATTTCAAACAACCACAATCCGAAAGCTATTCAAGGCTTTCCTAAAAATAAAATTGCAACCCTAAATGTAAGTCATCATCAATCTCTACTTTACTCTGCGCATCCGACAACTTAATTTTGATATTACGATAACCAAGGTATAAGTCCAAAGGCGAAGTAATATTAAAACTCAAACGAAAACCTAGCTCTGTGTAACCTGAAGCATCCATCATCGAGGTAAATTCCGGCGCGTAATAAGCACCAATATCAAAGCGTAAATCTTTTGCTGGAAAAAACCTGATTTTTAGAGCGCCAGCAATTGTGAGCACATCATTTTCGCCAGGGCTGGCATATACTCCCCGTACTCCAAATCGAATATTTTCTGCAACTTTGTTAATACCTAAATGGAATACATTTTCATGCGTTTCTCGTTTTTCAATGTAGAGCATTCCACCATCTGCGATAACGCGTTGACCGGAATAAGTTGCGTACGTGAACCTGGTTATATCGTCGTGGTGATTAATGTCAAAACTGGCAGCTAAACTGACGGGTACTGGTAATGCAAGAAATAGAAAAGTGAATAATAGTTTTAGCCGAATCAGTTTCATTGTTTATTTTATTTTTATATCAATGGAGTACGATTATAACATTCAATTTGACTGAACAAACAAGCTTTGTTTGTTTTTTTTGATTCGAGCACGAGCTGACAATTGAATTGCAACTATTTAGCTGAGAGGGATCAAGTGTCGTATCCAGGCTTTTCAGTCAAATTTAATCCCTTGATGACAAGTCATATTGGTAACACAATCAGTTCAAATATTTCACTTGGTACGTACAGAATATCCCCTTCCTGTGGTATCAATTTCGCCTAATAAATCTAACGAGGCGCTCAGTGATAAAAGTGCACAGCCCAGCAGACCGAGAATGGAAATTCGCCGGGGAATGAGCTTTGTTTGATAAAATAAATAGCATATAGCACTATTGACACAATCTGTTTTTTAGACAATAAATGTTTATGTCGTGTTTATCGTACTTTTATACATTAACGATTAGAGAAGTCATGACGAAAGGAGGTGTTGTGATGGATTTATTTATTATTCAATCGAGCAAACATCCATTCAGCACCACTCTCATTGAATTATTAATTTGGTTTTGGAGAAAAAAATGGATCTTGAATTCAACTCATAAGTGCAACCGCAAATTCTAGAGAAAAAAGCCAGTTGCTTGTATGCTAAGGTTTTTTCTCTTGGCGGAGCAAATACCTATGAGTGCCTACAAACAACTGACTTATGAGC
>Ga0316207_10004367_pt1 | contig 12336 bp, 10 predicted proteins | sample 6weekpyrite_MG_FD_204943 | JGI IMG/M metagenome (GOLD analysis project Ga0316207, IMG submission 204943) | Microbial mat bacterial communities from mineral coupon in-situ incubated in ocean water Damariscotta River, Maine, United States -... | ecosystem: Environmental > Aquatic > Marine >... | reverse complement strand
GCATGACGGCAATCAGGTAGAGGCCAAACAGGGCATCGATCAGGTAGACCGCAGGATTACTGAAGTAGGAGCTATCCATTGTTATTGTTTCCTAGTATGTCTGCTAATTCCTGGGCGCGTTCTTTTGCACCCTGAACCGCGTTATTAATAAGTGTCTGGTAATCACCCGACTCCATTATCTCGATCGCCCGTTCAGTGGTACCACCTGGCGAGGTGACGCATTTTCTTAATGTGGCGCTATCGTCGCTGCTTTCGAGTGCCATTTTCGCCGCGCCAAAGGCGGTTTGCAGCGTGAGCAGACGGGCGGTTTCGCGCGGTAGGCCAGCGTTACAGCCTGCGTTTTCCAGTGATTCCATTAACAGGAAAAAGTAGGCGGGACCGCTGCCGGAGACGGCTGTGACGGCATCCATCAGTGGCTCATCGTCTAGCCACAGGGTGAGTCCTACTGCGCGCATGATAAATTCGGCGAGATTGCGCTGTTCTGCGGTGGTGGTTTGATTGGCAAACAGGGCGGTAGCGCCGCTGCCAACAAGTGCCGGCGTGTTGGGCATGGTGCGAATGACGGCGCAGTCAGCGCCAAGCCAGCGTTCCAGATCCGCGGTGCGGATACCGGCTGCAATTGAGATAACGGGGCACTGCTGTTGCTGGATCGCCTCGGCAATTTCAGTTGCGACCGCTTCGATCACTTGTGGTTTAACGGCGAGAATAACAACGTCCGCCTGTTGTAGTGCTTCGAGGTTGGATGTTGCCGTGTGGATGCCAAAGGTCGCCGCCAGTTGATGGCGCTGTTCGGCGCTGGGGTCAGAGACGCGGATGCGTTCGGGGTTGCAGCCGTCGCTGATCATACCGCCAACCAAACTGCGCGCCATGTTGCCGCCGCCAATAAATGCATATCGTTTTTCGTTCATAGTTACGGAATATACTGGGATTTGGTTGTCTGCGCCATGATCTAAGCCCTAATCTAATCGGGGGGCTGTTTGACGTGGCCCAAAAATGGCGGTACCAATGCGCACCATGGTGGAGCCTTCTGCGATGGCGGCCTCGAGGTCTGCTGACATTCCAAGTGATAGCGTATCCAGTGGGTGGCCCGCATCGATTAGATGTTGTTGCGCCTGTTTTACACGGTGAAATATCACGCGCTGTTGATCAAGGTTTTCTGACTTTTGTGGGATCGCCATCAGTCCGCGTAGTTTGATGTGTGGCAACTCAGATATTTCCTCGGCTAATATGGAGAGTTCTTCTAATGTTGCACCGGACTTGCTGGCTTCATTGCTCACATTGAACTGGAGACATATGTTGAGGGTGGGCAGTGATTCGGGTCTCTGTGCGCTCAGTCTTTTGGCAACCTTAAGGCTACTGACGCTATGCACCCAGTTAAATTGTTCTGCAATTGGGCGTGTCTTGTTAGATTGAATCGAACCAATGTAATGCCAAATGATTGGATGTTTCTTCAGTGTATCAATTTTATCCAGTGCTTCTTGCAGGTAGTTCTCACCGAAATGGTATTGTTGCTGCTCAAGTGCTGCCAGAATTGATGTCGCAGGCTGTGTTTTACTGACGGCAAGCAGTTCGACGCTGCCCGGTGGTCTGCCGTACTTTTCTTCAGCCACCGCGATACGCTGGCGTGCTCGCTCAATGTTATGTTTGATGGCGGTGGCGGTGGCGGTGGCGGTGGCGGTGTCGGTGTCGGTGTCGGTGTCGGTTGGCATAAGTGTGGCCTATTTTAGTGATTTATGTGGTTGAGTCCAGCATGGATGTTGCGGGTATGTAGCCGCAAGTGAAGTGTGGGCGGGTTGTTCAAGATGTATATGGAAATGCCGTTAAGTGACTGCAAGCGAAAGAATTGTTTATTCGCTAATCTGTTTCATCGCGGTGAATTGATATCTCTGGAGGAGAATTGAATGGATATTGCTGAGTTACTCGCATTTGGCGTTAAAAGTAACGCATCGGATCTGCATCTGTCTGCTGAATTGCCGCCGATGATTCGTGTCGATGGCGATATACGTCGAATCAACGTTCCCGCGCTGGATAATAAGACTGTTCATAATATGGTTTATGACATCATGAATGATAAGCAGCGTAAGGATTTTGAGGAGTTTCTGGAGACGGATTTCTCGTTCGAAATTCCTGGGCTGGCCCGTTTTCGTGTCAATGCATTCAATCATAACCGTGGCGTTGGTGCGGTGTTTAGAACCATTCCATCGACGATCCTTTCGCTTGAAGAGCTGGGCGCGCCCGCCGTGTTTGGTGATATCGCCGATACGCCGCGTGGCATTGTGCTGGTGACGGGGCCGACAGGTTCAGGTAAATCGACCACGCTGGCGGCGATGATGGATTATAAAAATAATACCGAATATGGTCATATCCTGACGCTGGAAGATCCAATCGAATTTGTTCATCAGAGTAAAAAATGCCTGGTCAATCAGCGAGAGATTCACCGTGATTCTCTGGGGTTTGCAGAGGCGCTGCGTTCGGCGTTGCGTGAAGATCCAGATATTATTTTGGTGGGCGAAATGCGTGACCCTGAAACGATCGGGCTGGCATTATCTGCGGCGGAGACGGGGCATCTGGTCTTTGGTACGTTGCATACCAGTTCGGCGGCAAAGACCATCGATCGTGTGATTGATGTATTCCCCGCGGCTGAAAAAGAGATGATTCGTTCGATGTTGTCGGAATCGTTAAAGGCGGTAATTTCACAGACCCTGCTGAAGAAGGTGGGCGGTGGTCGTGTTGCCGCGCATGAAATTATGGTCGGAACCCCCGCGATCCGAAATCTGATCCGAGAAAACAAGATTCCACAGATGTACTCCGCGATTCAGACCGGCCAGGCGCTAGGGATGCAGACGCTCGATCAAAATCTTCAGGAATTAATCCAGAAGGGCTTGATTACCAAGCAGGATGCGGCGATGAAGGCGGCCAATAAAGCTGATTTTGAATAGTCGATTATCTGGTGTCAGTCAGCGCAGGCTGATCACCGGCCAGTCGTTATCGTTGGCGTGTTTTTCTAAAATCTCATCCGGGTCGACTGCGACTGGATGAGTGACCAGCTCCAGCAGTGGCAGGTCGTTGTGCGAGTCGGAGTAAAACCAGCTGTTGTCCAGATTGTGGCCAGTCTCTTTTAGCCACAGGTTTAATCGTTCTACTTTCCCATCACGAAAACTCGGTGTTCCGGCGACCTTTCCGGTGTACTGGCCGTTGTTCATCTCAGGTTCGGTGGCAATCAGGTGGGGGACGCCGAGGCGCTGCGCAATTGGGGCAGTGACAAAACTATTGGTGGCGGTAATGATGAGTAACGTTTCACCGCTGCTGTGGTGTTTTTTAATCAACTTTTCTGCAGATGCCAGCATGATCGGCGTTATCTTCTCTTCGATGAATCGTTCGCGCCATTTCTGCAATGTTTTAATGTCATGAGCCGCTAACGGCGCGAGCTGGAATGCGAGGAATTCATTGATATCGAGCGTTCCGGCGACATATTCATCATAAAAACGCTGATTTTCACGTTGATGCTCTGCGTCAACGATTCCTTCTTCGGTGAGGAACTGACTCCAAAGGTAGTCGCTATCTCCGCCGATCAGGGTGTTATCAAGATCAAAAATAACCAAACTCACGCTTCGTACCTCATTATTAATTATTCGGGTCGTTGAACTTTTTTACGGGTGGCATTTGAGTGTGTTATCAGGTGCTTATTTGCGTTTAAGCCCTGATTTATGTGACAATCGTCACAATTGTAGCAGCTTTATGGAGCCTGACTAGTGATCGATCTTGACGGATATAGAGCTAATGTGGGCATTATCCTGAATAATCGGGATGGTAAGCTACTGTGGGCTCGCCGCATTGGTCAGGAGGCGTGGCAATTTCCACAGGGCGGTATCCAGCCCAACGAAACCCCAGAAGACGCGATGTACCGAGAGCTCCACGAGGAGGTTGGCCTGGAGCCTTGTCACGTCTCGATCCTTGGCCGTACTAACGATTGGTTGCGCTATCGTCTGCCAAAAGGATTGATTCGCCATCAAAGTAAGCCGTTATGTATTGGTCAAAAACAGATCTGGTTTCTGCTTGAGCTGAAAGGCGACGAGAGCGATGTGAGACTGGATGTTTCAGACCAACCTGAGTTTGATCATTGGCGCTGGGTCGATTACTGGGATCCATTGGAAGAAATCGTCTCTTTTAAACGCAGTGTTTATCAGCATGCTCTGGCTGAGCTTGAACCGCTTGCTACCGCCCGAGGGGCGTACTGATTGCTGGATTGCAGCGGTGGCTGCGACCATCTTTCTATTTAATCTCTTTTAAGGCTTCGTGATGCTGGTAACGTTGCGGCGCATTGTACAAGAGGTGAACGCCGCGCATGATCTTGAGCAGGCGTCTTCCATTATCGTCACCCGTGTTAAGCAGTCGATGTCGGCTGATGTCTGTTCTATCTATCTGTTCGACCAGGGTTTGCAGCAATATATTTTGATGGCCAGTGATGGCCTTAATCAAGACGCTATCGGTGTGGTGCGCTTAAAGCAGGGCGAAGGGCTGGTGAGCCTGGTGGGTGAGACAGAAGAGCTGCTCAACCTTGATAACGCGCCGGATCATCCTCGCTACCGCTTTATTGCCGAGACGGGTGAGGTCTCTTTTCACGGCTTTCTGGGGGTGCCGATTATCCATCATCGCCAGGTGATGGGGGTGTTGGTGGTGCGTCAGCGTAGTCTGCGTCGTTTTGATGAAAACGAGGTGGCCTTTCTTTTGACCATCGCAGCACAGCTGGCAGGGGCGATGGCACATGCTGACGCGCGTGGTGAGATTAAAGCGTTCACTGAAACGCCGACGGGGAAAGATAACCGTCCGATAATTGCACTGCCGGGTGCGCCGGGTGTGGGGATTGGTACTGCGGTAGTGATCTATCCGCTGGCCGATCTGGATGCGGTGCCGCATCGTAAAACCAAAGATACCGCCACTGAAATTCTCGTGCTTGAGCAGGCACTTGAGGCGGCACGAACCAATATCAAAGCACTTGAGGCATCGATCCATCCTGAACTGGGGGCGGAGAGTCGAGCACTGTTTGAAGCCTATTTATTGATGTTGAATAGTGACACGTTGATCGAAAAAACTATTGAGCGTATTCGTGATGGTTACTGGGCACCGGGTGCGTGGCGAGACACGATCAATGAGCAGGCGCAGTTGTTTGAATCGATGGATGACCCCTATTTGCGCGAACGTGCCGATGACATACGCGATCTTGGGCGACGCATTTTGGCTCACCTGCAAAATGAAGTGCGTCGTCAACCAGACTATCCGTTACAGACGATTTTGGTAGGGGATGATATTTCTGCCACGATGCTGGCGGAGGTGCCGCGCGAACGTTTAGCGGGTGTTGTTTCGGCGCGCGGATCAAGCGCTTCTCATGTGGCAATCCTGGCGCACGCGATGGGAGTGCCGGCGGTGGTGGGCGCAGATGAATTACCGGTGGCGCGTATCGATGGCTGTGAGCTGGTGGTCGATGGTTATCGCGGACGTGTTTTTGTTTCGCCGTCGCAGACGGTGCGCGATGAATATCGGCGCCTGGCGCGTGAAGAAGAGGAGCTAGTTGCTGGACTGGAAGGATTGCGTGAGCTTCCCGCCGAGACGCCAGATGGCGTGCATCTGCCGCTTTATGCCAATACGGGATTGTTATCGGATCTGGGGCCGTCAGTCGAGAGTGGCGCAGAGGGGATTGGCCTTTATCGCACCGAGTTTCCGTTTATGATTCGCGAGCGTTTCCCCGGTGAAGAAGAGCAGCGCACCATCTATCGTGAAGTATTGGAAGGATTTGCTCCGCGGCCAGTGACGTTGCGAACACTCGATGTCGGTGGTGATAAAGCACTCTCCTATTTTCCGATCGAAGAAGAAAATCCTTTTTTAGGCTGGCGCGGGATTCGCATCACGCTAGATCACCCCGAGATTTTTCTGGTGCAACTGCGTGCGATGATGCGCGCCAGTGTTGGCCTGAATAACCTGCAGCTACTGTTGCCAATGATCAGCAATGTGGTCGAGGTCGACCGTGCGTTGCACCTGATCGGACGTGCGCACCATGAATTGCTGGATGCCGGTGAACAGGTGATGATGCCGCAGGTCGGTATCATGGTCGAGGTGCCGTCGGTGATTTATCAGATGGAGGCGCTGGCGTCGCGGGTCGATTTCTTTTCGGTCGGGACAAATGACCTAACGCAGTATCTACTGGCGGTTGATCGTAATAATCCTCGAGTCGCTTCGCTTTATGATGCGTTGCATCCGGCGGTACTGCGGGCGTTGATGCAGATTGTTGCAGGTGCGCATTTGCTGGATAAGCCGGTCAGCGTCTGTGGTGAGATGGCGGGTGATCCGGTGGCGGCGCTGTTGCTGCTTGGCATGGGGGTGAATGGTTTGAGTATGAGTGCGGCGAGTATGCCGCGAGTGAAGTCCGTGATCCGAAACTTCACAGTGAGTGAGGCACGTCAGCTGCTTGATCAAGCGCTGCAGTATGACGATGCGGCGGCGATTTGTGAATACATTGAGCAGGCGTTGGAACGGCAAGGGTTAGGTGGTTTGGTGAGGGCAGGTAAGTGATGAGTTGTCTGATCTGTTGGTCGCTGTCATTTAGGAAATAGAGAATGAAAAAGCAGGTATTGCTCTCGTGGAGTAGTGGTAAAGATAGTGCGTGGGCACTGCATATACTGCGCCAGCAGGATGAGTTTAACGTGGTGGGTCTGTTTACCACGGTGAATCAGGCGCATGATCGTGTTGCGATGCATGCTGTGCGACGTGAACTACTGGCATTACAGGCGCAGCGTGCCGGACTACCGCTTGAAATCATCGAGATCCCCGACCCTTGCAGTAATGCTGATTATGAGGTGCGTATGCAGGCATTTGTCGAGCATTGCCAGCAGCGAGAGATTGATTGTTTTGCCTTTGGTGATCTTTATTTGGCGGATATTCGCGAGTATCGAGAACAGAAATTGGCAGGTAGTGGTATCGATGCGATTTTTCCACTATGGGGAATTCCAACGGCAACGTTGTCACAAACGATGGTTGATGGCGGACTGCGTGCTCATCTGACCTGTATCGACCCACGGCAGCTGGAAGAGCGATTTGCGGGGCGCGAGTTTGATCGCGCGTTACTCGATGAACTGCCCACAGGTGTCGATCCATGTGGCGAGAATGGCGAGTTCCATAGCTTTGTTTTTGCTGGTCCGATGTTTGATGACGATATCGATGTCACGGTGGGTGAAGTGGTCACGCGTGGTGGCTTTGTCTTTGCCGATCTGTTGCCTGTCGTCGATAATGGTAAAACCGATGCCGCCTGAATCGGCCTCTTTTCTGTCGCCATCGCTGGATGATGTGCAGCGACAATACCTTTTGGGCGATCTGTTACGCGGCGTGTCACGCAGTTTTTATCTGACGTTACGAGTGTTGCCAAAACAGTTGCGCGAACCGATCAGTGTGGCCTATCTGTTGGCGCGCGCGGCAGATACGATTGCTGATACGGAAATAGTGGTCACTGAAGCGCGTCGGCTTGCGTTACATCACTTGCGCACGCAGCTGGTGGCAGATGAGCCGTCTCATGCCGTCATGGAGCGACTGCAAGTCGAGTTTATTGGGCGACTTGATCATGCGCTTGAAAAAGATCTGCTGACAAAGTTATTCCCGCTCTTTGAATTGTTAGTGCGGCAAACAGCACCCGACAGGGTGATGATTCGCAAGGTGGTGTTGACCTTGATCGACGGAATGCTGAGTGACCTCGACAATTTTCCAGCGCCAGAGAATGGCAATATGGCAATTGCCGCGTTGCGCGATACAGCGCAATTAGATCGCTACACCTATCTGGTGGCCGGGTGTGTTGGTGAGTTCTGGACCGATATTTCGATCGCCCATATTGATGCACTTCAGGGGTGGCAGTCTGATCAAGCGCGACTATCGCAACTGGGTATCCGCCTGGGTAAGGCGTTACAGCTGACCAATATCCTGCGAGATGTGCCGCGTGACCTCCGAATCGGGCGCTGTTATCTGCCGCAGCCATGGCTGGATGAGGTGGGCCTGGCACCTGATTCTTTACTGAATGCCGCCAATAGCATTGTGGCACGCCCACTGCTGACGAAGGGTATGCGCACTGCACTGGATCATTTCAGTGCGGCGGAGCAGTATATTGCCGCGTTGCCACGACGTTGTCTGCGTCTGCGGCTGGCGGCGTTGTGGCCGATGTTGATCGGGCTTAAAACGCTGGCGCAACTCTCGCAACAGTCAAATTGGCTTGAGTCGGCGCAGGTCTGCAAGGTCGAGCGTAAATGGATTTACCGCATGATGTTGCTGTCGTGTGGTGCTGTTTTTTCCAATATTGCGGTTAAGTGGTGGTGCGCGCGCTTGAAGCAATCTGTTTCACTGGCGTGATTACCTGACTTTTAAGGTGAGACTTATCCCGAGAATGAAGTCGTAATGGTGTTATTTTTCGGCTGTTTAGCGCCATTTACGCTATAATTTGACTCGAATAAACCATGTTATTTATAGGATTAATTTGAATGTCGCAAACAGATATCAAAAAAGTTGTACTGGCCTATTCCGGCGGTCTTGATACCTCAATCATCGCTCAATGGCTTCAGGATGAATATCACTGTGAAGTGGTGACCTTTACCGCCGATATCGGTCAGGGAGAAGAGGTGGAGCCTGCGCGTGCTAAAGCCGAGGCAATGGGGATTAAAGAGATCTATATTGAGGATCTTTGTGAAGAATATGCACGTGATTATGTTTTTCCGATGTTCCGTGCCAATGCCGTATATGAGGGGGAGTACCTGCTTGGTACTTCGATTGCGCGCCCACTGATCGCCAGGCGTCTGATTGAGATAGCAAACCAGACGGGTGCCGATGCGGTGTCTCACGGTGCGACTGGTAAGGGTAACGACCAGGTGCGATTTGAGCTGGGTGCCTATGCACTGAAACCCGATGTGAAGATCATCGCGCCATGGCGTGAATGGGATCTCAATTCGCGTGAAAAGCTGATGGCCTATGCCGAGCAACACAATATTGCGATTGAGCAGAAGCGCGGCAAAAAGTCACCGTATTCGATGGATGCTAATCTGTTACATATCTCTTACGAGGGTGATATTCTGGAAGACCCATGGGCGGAGCCAGAAGATGATATGTGGCGCTGGACGGTCAGCCCGGAGCAGGCGCCTGATCAAGCGCTCTACCTTGAGCTGACTTATAAAGCGGGCGATATCGTTGCGATCGATGGTCAGGAAATGAGTCCTGCTGAGGTGATGCGCTACCTGAATAAGGTGGGTGGCGAAAACGGTGTGGGGCGTGATGACATCGTCGAAAATCGCTACGTGGGAATGAAGTCTCGTGGCTGTTATGAAACGCCCGCGGGTACCGTGATGTTGAAGGCACACCGTGCGATTGAGTCGATCACCCTGGACCGTGAAGTCGCGCATTTAAAAGATGAACTGATGCCGCGTTATGCCACCCTGGTTTATAACGGTTACTGGTGGAGTCCTGAACGTGAAATGATGCAGGCGATGATTGATGCTTCTCAAGTGCGGGTGAATGGCGTTGTGCGTGTCAAACTTTATAAAGGCAATGTGATCGTAGTGGGACGTCAGTCTCAGTCGGATAGTCTGTTTGATGCCAATATTGCGACCTTTGAAGATGACGCTGGAAGTTATAACCAGCAAGATGCTGAAGGCTTTATCAAGTTGAATGCTTTGCGTCTTCGTATTGCGGCTAAGAAGTTATAAATATTGATCCAGGTTGTTTAATCTGACAGACAATGGTTCATGTAATTTTCTAGACAGTTGCATTGCATGGATTGTTGGCCTCTTATTCTGAAGTCGGGATGTTGGGCGTTATAAATGAAAAACAATGTTGTTTATAGTGCGGTACTGCTGCTGTTTTTCACCTCCTTGCCCTGGTTGTTAGGGGGACTCGCCTATGACGAAGATGTTTCTGTTCCAGCGATCATTCATTCGGATCCATTTTATTTATCAAAGCTGCCTACGAAACAGCTTATAAATGAGCCGCTTCAACCCGTTGCAAAACCGCGAAGCCTGAATCGTGACAAGGTTGCGCTTGGTCGCCGATTGTTTAGTGATAAGCGTCTCTCGCCGCACGGGGATGTTTCCTGTGAAAGTTGTCATCGACTTAATGAGGGGGGCGTTGACCAACGATCACATCCTCTACAAGGTGATGAGTCGCGTGGCAGCGTCAATACGCTCAGTGTCTATAACAGCGCAAATAACTTTAGATGGTACTGGGATGGGCGAGCCTCGACGCTGGAGGCGCAGGTCGATGAATCGCTGATCAGTATGACTGAAATGGGGGCCGATTGGAATTCTGTGCTCAGTACTCTCGCTTCTATTGCTGAATATCAGGCGATGTTTACCCAGCTTTATACCATAAATAGTATCCAGAAAGAGCAGGTTATTGATGTCCTTGTTGAGTTCGAACGCTCATTGATTACACCCGATGCGCCATTTGATCGTTACTTGTTGGGGGATGAAAGTGCGTTAAGCAGCGAGCAGCGAAGCGGTTATCAGTTATTTAAATCTTATGGTTGTAGCGCCTGTCACCAGGGTGGGAATGTTGGTGGCAATATGTTTCAGTTGTTTGGTGTGATGGGGGATTATTTTGCTGATAGCAAATCAATTTCCGAAGTAGATTTAGGACGGTTTAATGTCACCGGAAAGGATGATGACAGGCATCGTTTCCGCGTGCCTAGCCTGCGAAATGTTGCACTGACTGCGCCTTATTTTCATGATGGCTCTGCTGAGACACTTGAACAGGCTGTGATGGTAATGGCCACCTATCAGCTTGGGCGTCCCATTCCGCTTGATGACGCACAGTTGATCGTGAAGTTTCTTCATTCTTTGAGTGGGCTTCAGCGTGGTGATGCGTTATGAGCGCATCGAATGTAAAGCAGTTGTTGGTTGGAATCATTGCGGTACTGTTGATGACGTTTCTCTATGTTAAGACGCAGGCGGTTGATGGGAAAAGCTACAATGCAATATTAAATAACCTCTCTCATATTAGGGAACTTGATACTAACCTTGGTCGTGACGTACTTCGTTCTCGCAATGAACTGTTATCGCATTATGATCCGTTAGTGATGTGGATGCGACAATTAAAAGAAAATTATCATGAACTAGAGGGTCCACTTGGGGTTTATCATCGTGGTGATGTCGATATCGATCATGAACTTGATGCCATTCGTGAAACGTTATTAGCCAAGGAAGAGAAGCTTGAATCGTTTAAGGCCCATAATGCAGTTTTGCGAAATTCAATTCATTACATCCCTGCATTGATGGACGAATTGATGCGGAGAATGACTGAGCAAAATGCTGAAATTGCGGTGGTAGTATTACTTAGTGACATGGTGCGAGATGCGCTTAACTATAATACTAATGCGAGCGCCGCGCTCAGGCTTCATGTGATTGCTGATTATGAAAGTGTCACGAGCCAGGTGAAACAGTTTCCATTGTCGCTCCAGGGGGATGTGCTCCGTCTCGTACAGCATGTAAAGGTTGTGGTGAATGAGAAACCACTAGTAGATGATATGATTCAGAGCCTGACTTCCCCGCTAACTGTGCGGCAAGTTGATCTTTTATCTGCACTCTATAGCCGTAATCATGAGGCGTTGGTGCATCGTACCAATATCTACCGTTTATACCTCTACCTCTTTGCACTCTCACTTTTAATTTATGTGGTGTTTATTATGTGGCAGCTAAAAAATAGCGCTACAAAACTTAGACGTACTGTGCGTGATCTCAACTACCAAAAATTCGCTTTAGATCAACATTCGATTGTCAGTATTGCCGATAGAGATGGTGTCATTACTTATGCTAATGACAAGTTGTGCGATGTTAGTCAGTATGATCGTGGTGAATTGATTGGAAAAAACCATCGAGTGATGAATTCCGGCTACCATTCGGATGATTTCTTTGAAGGTTTGTGGTCGACGATCAAAGCCGGCAATGTGTGGAACGGTGAGATGAGAAGCCAGAAGAAGAATGGTGATTATTTTTGGGTGGACTCTACAATTGTGCCGTTTGTCAATTCGACTGGGGAACCATACCAGTACGTAGCGATTAGAACTGATGTGACTGAGCATAAGCGTTTAGAGCGTGCATTATTCAAAGAGAAGGAGCGAGCGCAAATCACACTGGAGTCTATCGGTGATGGCGTGATCACTACAAATGCATTTGGTTTAGTTGATTATATGAACCCTCGTGCCGAGATGCTTGCTGGGGTTGAGCTTGAAGATAGTCGAGGGCACTTGCTAGGTGAGGTGTTAAATGTTTTTGATGAGAAGACCCATAAAAAAATTGATGGTCCGATCGACGCATGCCT
>Ga0316207_10004365_pt1 | contig 12340 bp, 13 predicted proteins | sample 6weekpyrite_MG_FD_204943 | JGI IMG/M metagenome (GOLD analysis project Ga0316207, IMG submission 204943) | Microbial mat bacterial communities from mineral coupon in-situ incubated in ocean water Damariscotta River, Maine, United States -... | ecosystem: Environmental > Aquatic > Marine >... | reverse complement strand
CGGGGCGGAAAACGGGGATTTATCCCTGGTTTTGAAAGCGTCTGAGTTGACACCCTGTGCCATCACCCAGGCTCCTGAAGATTTTGACACATCAACTCTGATTTTCCACGATTGCCATACCAGGCCGGGCATGTCGGGATCACCCATGATGAGCATGATTGGCGACCAGCCTTATGTGGTTGGGGTTCATGTCGGATACCTCACCATGATGAATGAGGATTTCAGGCGTTATGGCGTGGCCCGCCGTCTCAACGGGGATTTCCTCGACGCGCTTGTTAAGCTCACATCTGATTATAGTTTTAAATAATACAGCCCACCGGTAAGTGTTAGCTTTCCCTGAAGCTGGGCCTCGTCCATATTTCCGGAACAGGTTTGGGCTTGAGTTACAGGCCGGGTTTAGGGATTTCACATGTTATCTGCTTTCGTCGGAATATTGGCCGTGGGAATGGTTCAGGATTTGGGGCAGAGCGATGCCCGTCCTGCTGTGGAGTGCGCTGAGCACATGATGAATGACCGGGCCCGTCGCAATTGCCTTGAAGGCTTGCTAGAGGCCGCTGATGACGATTTGCAGGCCGTCCATAATGCCGCCCGTGAAGAAGCCAGCGAGCTGGACCTTGATACGGGCGGGATGTTTCAGGCCGTCTCAAGTCTGGATACAGCCCAGGACGCCTGGCTTGGTTATCGCGATACAGAATGCGCCCGCCGTGGCTCCTTGATGTTTGTCAGCGAAGCCTCGCGCGATGAAATCATCATCGATTGCCAGATTGCCCTGACACGGGCCCGCACAACAGAATTGGGACAATACTGAGATGAGCACACCCATTCTCCATATCGGCAATAAGCGGTATTCCAGCTGGTCGATGCGGCCCTGGTTGGCCCTGCGCAAGGCGGGCATTGCCTTTGAAGAAAACATGGTCGTTCTGGATTTGCCGGATACGGCGGCCAAATTGGCTGATCTTTCCCCCGGGCGCACGGTTCCGGTTCTGCAAATTGAGGGGGGCAATATCTGGGATTCGGTGGCCATCTGCGAATGGGCGGCCGAGCAAGCCCCGTCTCTATGGCCTGAAGACCCGGTTTTGCGCGGGCGTGCACGCTCGGCTGTAGCTTTGATGCATACCGGCTTTATGGATATTCGCACCCATTTCTCCATGGATTTACAACGCCCGCACGGACCGTCAGATACGGGGGATGCGGCCGAGGCCAATGTCGCTGCCATGCAAAGCCTGTGGCATGAGGTTAAAAGCGGCGACGGGCCCTTCCTGTTTGGCCAGTGGAGCATTGCCGATGCCTTCTTCACACCGATCGCCACGCGCTTTCAGACCTACGAAGTCCCGCTTCATGGCGACGCCAGTGATTATTGTGATAGACTGCTTGCTGATGAAGACTATTTGCTCTGGAAAGCGGATGCTGACCAAGAGACCTATTCCAGTTTCCACGCCTGATCGGGATTTGACATGATCGATTTGAAAACCGCCATCCGCACCATTCCCGATTTTCCCAAGCCGGGCGTGATGTATCGCGATGTCACCACATTGATCGGCGATGCGCGCGCCTTTCGGGTCGCTGTGGATCAGATGGTCCAGCCCTGGGCCGGTGCCAAGATCGACACGGTCGCCGGAACAGAAGCGCGTGGCTTCATCATGGGCGGTGCCATTGCCCATCAGCTCTCTGTTGGTTTCACACCGATCCGCAAACGCGGAAAATTGCCGCACAAAACCCTCTATGAAGACTATGTGCTGGAATATGGCCAAGGCTCCGTCGAGCTTCACATTGATGCCGTACGCGAAGGCGACCGGGTGCTTTTGATTGATGATCTTATCGCCACCGGCGGCACCGCCGAAGCCTCGATCAAACTCTTGCAGCGCGCCGGGGCCACCGTGGTCGGCGCGGCTTTCATCATTGATCTGCCAGATCTGGGCGGGGCAAAGCGCATCGAGGCGCTGGGTGTTCCGGTTTCCTCGCTTGTCACCTATGATGAAGAAAAGGCCGTCGACGCGGCCTGAGGCCAATCGGGGGAGTTTCATGTTTATCGGACATTATGCGCCAGCCTTTCTGGGGCCGCGGATCGCCAAAACGGTCCCGCTATGGGTGATGTTTGCCGCGGTTCAGTTGGTTGATATCGGCTGGGGTATTTTCATTGCCACAGGCATAGAGCATGTCCGGTTCATCGAGGGCTTTACCGCGATGAATGATTTTGACCTCTATCACATGCCCTGGACGCATAGCCTGTTGATGGCTTGCGTCTGGGCCGCAGCGGCTGGGTGGCTGTGGTCATTGATCGCCAAAACCGAAAAGAAACTCGGGGGTCTAGTTGTCGGCGCGGCGGTCTTGTCCCATTGGTTTATTGATTTGATCGTCCATGTTCCGGATTTACTGCTCCATCCGGGCGGTGAGACCAAATACGGCTTTGGCTTGTGGAATAATCTGGAGCTGGCCATGGGGCTTGAGCTGACGATTTTTCTCGGCGGTATGATGCTCTATCTGGGCGCGACCAAGGCCAAGGGCGTGATTGGCCGGTTCTGGCCTTATATCGGCACGGGATTGATGCTGGCGCTGTATTTCCTCGGTATCTCGGTCCCGCCGCCTCCCAGCATGATGATCGCCGGAATTTCAACAATAGGGATGTTTTTAGTCCTGTGCGCCATTGCTGCCGGTTTTGATCTGACGCGAGAGGCAAATTAGCGGGTTTCCTCCCCCATCTTTTGTTTGGGAGGGAGAAATCCTCGAAGGGGGCTATTCAAAAACTGATAGAAGTTTATCCGCACTGGCTAAGTACTCATTGATGGTCACGCGCCCAGAACGCACCACTGGATAAAATCCAGCTAAACATCTCAGTTCATTTGTGAGTGGGAACCCAATTCTTGAGTAGCGATAGATCACAGATGCATCACCCGTCACATCATCCCACTGCGTCAGCTCTACAGAATTTTCAGCTTGATGAAGATAAGGACTTAAGCCCAACGCTGAGAAAAAGGCACTAGCCACACAATGAGCCAAGCTTTCTGCATGTTGGTCGTAATTGGATCTATCTACATCAGCAGAGATGTCTAAATGTATGCGCTTACCGCTGAGGCTTTCTTGCTCCCACACTCGACAGGCTTGAAAAGCATACTCAGCATTGTTTGAACCAAAGTCCTGATGCAAAAAATTGTAATTCAAAGTTACAGTCGAGAAAGCGCCTGCCAATGAATCAGGCAAGCTGAAATCAGAACTAAAAAGTGGAATATCCAAAAACTGAAATAACTCTTCAATCTTGCCGCCATAGGGGACGGAAAGAATAAAAACATCGTCAACCTCTCTCCCCGTGTAGAACATCACCACACCATCTATTGGTATGTGGTAATCCAAAGCCTCAGGTTGAATGTAACTCGCGTAAGGAAAGCCTGCGCACTCTTGGATTAACGTATCAATTTGTGCAGACACTTCTGGGTTTTCAGCATAGTTTGCGGCACTAAATCCAGCACACTCAAGCGCAAGCTCTGTCGAAGCTGAACCGCTTTCAAATTGGCAATCCAATTCATCAGCGTTTCTATTGCCTATAATCGAAGCATCATGTGGAGCTGGCTGGGCTGATACCGCTTGAAGGCTTACGCATCCCAATACGCTTAGAGCTAGCGCGGTAGAAACCCGTCTTGAACGCCCAGAGCTTAATCTAAAAAACACAGATGTCCTCCCAAAGCCTTCGTCAGTTTAAAGGCAAACTCAGTTCAGACAACCACCAGTATGGCCCCGCCTTATTTCCAGAATTTTTGAGGGGGGACTTCTTTGTCATCCCTGCCGGATACCCCGCGAAGGCGGGGTGCAGAGCAGGGATCCAGAGTCTTTTTTCGCTGGGTCCCGGACTTCCGCCCGGCATAAAGCCGGGCATCCATCCGGGATGACATTTTCAGGATTCATGCAAGAAGCTTAGCGTCCTTACTCCCCGGTGATCAGATCTCGCACATCCTGCGTGAAGGTGACCAGTGACGGTTCGTGGATATACATCATGTGACCGGCTTCATAATAGGTGAAGGTGACGCGATCCTGATCGAAACCGGGCTGATTGAACATCAACTCAGCTGAAAAGAACGGTGTCGCCAGATCGTAATATCCCTGGGCAACCAGCACTTCCAGATCGGAGTTTTGACGCATGGCGCGGGCAATCCACGGTGCGACATTGATGTAATTATTATTGCCCGAAGAGCCGACATTCCAGTTCCAGCCACGCACACCGCCAATCGTGGAATAATATTCACTGATCTCAACACCCAGCGTGCGAGTGAAGTAATCCAGCATGGTGGCGGTGAAGCTGCCATCAATGCCGTAAAAGCTGGGATCGGTTTCAGGGTTTTCACCGACACCATCAACTTCAACGCCGGTAAAGCGACTATCGAGACGGCCCACGGACAGGCCCTCATCGCGGCGTAACTCGCGCTGGAAACGGCGCAGGGAGACCCGCAAATTTGCACGATCAAGGAAGGATTCCGACAGACCGATATAACGCGACAGATCGGACACAACACGGGCACGGCGTTCGTCCGGCAGGGTGACGCCATACATCAGGGCGGGCATATACTCTTCAATGGCAAAGGTACGTGCATCGGCGAGGAAGGCTTCAATGTCATCATTCCAGGCCGAGCGGTCGACCTTGTTATGATACCAGGCCGTGGCGGCAAAGCCCGGCATCAGGCCGACATAGCCGATATCATTGCCTTGGGAAGTGTCGTCAAAGCGAAAATCCAGCACGGTGGAAATCAGGGCCACGCCGTTGATCGCCACATCGGTATAACTGCCTTCCAGCTGGTTTAGCAAAGCACCGATACGCAGCGTGCCATAGCTTTCACCGAGCAGGTATTTCGGGGAATTCCAACGCTGATTATCGCTCAGCCACATGCGAATGAAGGTGGCCAGGCTTTCGGCATCTTCATTGACGCCCCAGAACTCTGAACCTTCGTGATCACCGAGCGGGCGGCTCCAGCCGGTGCCGACCGGATCAACAAACACCAGATCAGCCACATCGAGGATGGAATAGATATTTTCCACCATGTCATAGGGGGCCGCGCCATCATCTTCGGCATTGGGCAGGGCCAGGCGCTGTGGACCAAACACACCCATATGCAGCCACAAACTGGCAGAACCCGGACCGCCATTGAAGACAAAGGCAATCGGGCGGGTGCGTGGATCGCCCAGATTGTCGGCGATATAGGCGGTTGAGAAAATGGAGGCCGTCGCTTCGCCATCACCATTGCGCAGGAAGGTTTCCCCGGCAGTGACAGAATAGCGGATGCGCTGATCATTGACGGTGACCTGACCCCGACTTTCATAGACGCGCGGTTCTTCAGCCGCTTCGTCAGTGCCTTGGGCCAAGGCTGAAACGGACAAAAGCGCTGCACTGAAAGCAGCTGTGAGTGATTTAAGCATGGAAAACTCCCCATTGGTTTGGTGCAAGACTAGTCCGGGATCGGCAAAGATCATAGTGATGGAATATGTCCGCGGTCTGGGTTATAGCCGCGCGATGAATTACCGACACGCCTTCCACGCTGGAAATTTCGCCGACATTTTAAAGCATGTCGTGCTGGCCCAATGCGTCTCGCATCTGACGGCCAAGGACAAACCCTTTCGCATTATCGATACCCATGCCGGTATCGGTGGCTATGATCTGGCTTCCGATGAAGCCGAGCGCAGCCCGGAATGGAAGGACGGTATAGGCCGTCTGTGGGATGCTGAGCTGCCTGAACCGGTCGCCGAGTTGATGCAGCCTTATCTGGATGTGCTCAAAGGCATGAATGAAGACGGTGAGCTAAAGGCTTATCCCGGCTCTCCCGAGATTTCTGCCCGTCTGTCCCGGGAGATGGACCGGCTACAACTGTGTGAATTGCATCCGGCGGATTCTCAGACTTTGGATGCCCGCTTTGCCCGTGACAAACGGGTGAAAGTGGAAAAGCGCGATGGCTATAAGGCGCTGAAAAGCTTGCTGCCACCACGGGAAAAGCGCGGCCTGGTCTTGATTGATCCGCCGTTTGAAGATCGTGATGAGCTGGCCCATATGGCTGAAGCGGTGATGGGGGCGGTGAATAAATGGCCGACAGGCACGTTTATTTTCTGGCGCTCATTGAAAAACCTCTGGGCCGCAGACCGCTTTGATAATGGTCTGGCAGAATGGTTGATCACGGAAAAGGAAATCGCACCGGAGAAAATCCTGCGGGCTGATTTGTGGATCCGCGATCTATCCAGTGAAGGCAAGCTGGCCGGGGCTGGCGTGTTTATCATCAACCCGCCGTGGAAGCTGGAAGACAAGCTGTTGGCGGCTCTGCCCTGGCTTGCCGATACTCTCGCCCAGGGTGACGGTTATGGCTGGCGTGTCGATGGCGGTCTGACCGAGGAAGATGTCGAAGCGGCTGACGACTGATTTATCCATAATCAGCCCTTGCAAAGCCGGAGCGCTCGTCACACATCAGACCCGTCCTTGAGGAGGCCTGTGCATGTCCCATCGCTTTTCCACCTTTGATGTTTTCACCGACCAGAAATTTGCCGGAAATCCATTGGCGGTCGTTTTTGACGCCGATGATCTGGACAGTGATGCGATGCAATTGATCGCCGCTGAATTCAACCTGTCAGAGACGGTGTTTATCTGCGAGCCCAAGGGCCGGGATGCGGATTACGGCCTGCGCATCTTCACCCCCAAGGAAGAACTGCCCTTTGCCGGTCACCCCACAGTGGGTTCGGCCATCGCTTTGGCCCTGGAAGAGGGCGGTGAGCCCGGCAAAAGAAGTCGTTATGTGCTGGAAGAAACCATTGGCGATATCACCGCCGATACGCGCCTCAATTCAAAACATCATGGCTCCGCCCGTTTCTTCCTGCCCAAACTTCCGACACGCATTGGCGATATGCCCGATGTTGAGCTGATGGCGCAGGCTCTGGGTATAAAAACCGGTGAGCTGATGAATGCGCCGCTCAATGATGGCCTGTGGTCAGCCGGTGTGCCCATTGGCATTATCCCGCTGCGCTATGCTGAGGCATTGGCCGTTATAAACCTCGATTTGAATGCTTTTGAACAGGCCTTTGGTGGGGATGATCCGTTCCAGGTTTATGTGGTCGCCAAGGCCATCTCGGATGATCACACCAATGATTGGCGCGTACGCATGTTCGCCCCGCATCTGGGTATAACTGAAGATCCGGCTACGGGCGGCGCGGCAGCGGCCTTTGCCGGATTGCTGGCTGAAGAGGCTGGCTTTGGTGATGGCGAGCATTCCGTCACGATCTATCAAGGCGTGGAGATGGGACGGCCCAGCGTGATCCGTCTTCTGCTGAAGATGGAACATGGCAAGCTTGTCGATGCGATGATTGGCGGTGACGCGATCAAGGTCAGTGATGGAAACCTGCTCTAATCTTCATAGAGCTCAGTAATCATCCATTGCAGGATTGCCAGCCCCGGCATTGAACAAGGGCCCGATAAGTTCCCAGTTCTCACCCACTAACCGTACTCTGGTGGTAACATAATAGACCATGTATGAGCTGGGCTTTTCGAGCTCATCTTGAGCAATCGATGAACGGAAATAGGTCAGCCAGCATAGCTGCTCCAAGCAAACCAGCTGAAAATCTGTGTCTTCCTCTTTGAGGATATCCTCAACAGGGTACCAATTTTCACTCATCCAACGATGACATGGGCCAATTCCGTACAAGTAGCATTGGTACAATTCTTCCGCATCTTCATTGGCTAACTCGGCTTCAGGCAGGCCCAAATCGATTAGCTTGCCTGTGTCATACTCCAATACAGCATCACGTAATTGTTCTGCAAAACCCTCGATATCCGGGTGTTCAGCAGCCAATGGTTGGCTTGCGGCTTGGCACCCAAGTAATATTGGAAATAGAAACAATTTCAGATAGTTCTGAGTATTCATTATTGGTATCTAACATCAGGTGTTAGCAAAGGCGTTGTTATCTTGCCGTTCTGACCCGCTGGCGTGCCCACTTGAGCCGGGAGCACGCAGATTAAACGGCAGCACATAATCTATCCAAAACGATATCTGCGGCTCATGCAATTGAAAACGCTTTTGCCGAAAATGCTCTAGCCCATTGTCCGAACGGCAAACACATCATCATCCAGCTCACGCGGTATGATCACCCGGATGAAATGGGTCGAATAGCGGCGCAGGAAACGGTCAGAACCGTCTTTGGCCCGTAGCGGGATGAGGCCGCTGCCCTGGTCAGCATCCTTGGTGAAATAGGCGATTTTATCGCCCGGTGCCACAGCGGTGATACCGGCAACAAGCCGGGGTTCGTGGTCATCCTTGAGGCTGTTGGGGAAGAAGTGCTGCATCAGGGCAAAACGGTCCAGATGCAGGACGCGGCGTTCTTTATTGCGTCTGTTCCTGTGATCGCCTTCAACCAGATTGGTTTGAGCATCAATTTCCACTTCAGTGATTTCCTGACCATTACTGAGTGTGTTGGTTTCAAATTTGGTCGGGGCGGTTAGCCAGACTTCAAAATCATCAACGGGCAAGCCAGCTTCATCAACGGTTTCGACAACCACTTGATAATGCTCATTGTAACGCGATTTATTGGCGCGTTTGCTGCCCAGTATCTTGTCCCTTAAATCGTCCGCTTCGACACTGTCCTGAGCGAGGATGCGGGTTTTGTCGCAAATGGCTTTCCAGTCCTTGGCGACGCTTTCATAGGCCGCCTTTGAATCGACGGCCAAGGCGCTCAATATCATCTTGCCCAATTGCTCAGATGTCTCTGAATCGTCCGACAGGCTTTTTTCCGGTGAGGGTTTGAGAATGGTCAAATGATCGCGGTCCGGGATGACAGCAAAGGGGGTCTGGTCCGGTCCTCGGCGGGTCCAGGGGGTGATCTCGGGGTCTGTCAAACGGCCCTGGGTGAAATCAACGGTCATGCCCTGCGGGTTGATATTGGCACTGGCGATACGGACGGTGCCGTCCCAAGCTTCAAGGCCCAGAAGACGGGTCACAGGAATGGGTGTGGCCCCGACGATGACAAAGGGCCGGGTTCCGGTTTCGGAAAACGGGCTGGATGTATCTTGGTCCGTCGACAGGCGATCCTTCAGGGCCAAATCTTCCTGCAGGCGAGAGCCCAGTTCCAAACTGTGCAGAAACTCGGTTCCGGTTTGAAAGCCGCGTTTCCAACCCTTGGCGATACGGGTGATGGCCGAACGCCCCAGAGTGGCCAGGGGGGAGCCAAAATTGGCAGGAGCGAGCATCAGGAAATTTTCAACCGGCGATCCGCCCTTGGGATAATTATCAGCCAGCCACTGACGGGCGACCAAAGCCCCGGTGGAATGGACAATCAAGTGAAAACGGGGAGCCAGGCTGGCCGGGTTTTCGTTTTGCATCCCGGAAATGACGTCCTGCATGCGCTTGGCTGAATCTTCAACCCGGACATCATCATACATGGACGGGTATCCGCCCAGATGCAGGCCCGAGACAATATAGCCCTTATTCTTCAGGAAATGACCGATATCGGCCATCGATTCGTCGTCGGCGCTCCATCCATGGATGAGCAGAACATGTTGGGTCATGATGATCTCCGAAATGCGCGTATAGCGGGAATTTATTTCAGAGCACCATTATAGGTGATAGAGTGAGGCAGATCAATCAGAGGGGGAGAGCGGGCTCAATATTCGTCCTCTTCAGCATTCCACCAGGGATGCCAGGAGGGTGTGTCTTTCGACACTTTCAGCGGAAACTCTGGATCGCGTTTTTCCAGAAAGGACATCACGCCTTCCTTGGCATCGGGGCCCATACCGGCATGCAAGATGCCTTTCGTTTCAACCCGGTGCGCCTCCATCGGGTTGGAAGCGCCCAGCATCCGCCAGGCCATGCGCCGCATTATCGAGGCTGATACCGGCGCGGCTTTGTCAGCGATTTCGCGCGCCTTTTTCATCGCTTCCGCCATCAAATCTTCCGCGGGAACAACCCGGCTGACCAGACCGCATTCAAACGCTTCCTGGGCCGGGAAGGTGCGCCCGGTCAGCCCCCAGTCCATGGCCGTTGAAATACCGACCACGCGCGGCAGGAACCAGCTGGCACACCCATCCCAGACAATGCCGCGCTTGGCAAAGGGATAGGCAAATTTGGCGTTCATCGAGGCGATCCGGATATCCATCGGCAGGATCATCGTTGCTCCGATCCCGACGGATGCGCCATTGATGGCCCCAATGACCGGTTTCAGGGAGTTCCAGATACGAAGATTCACCACCCCGCCGGTATCGCGCCAGCGTGGGTCGCTATCATCGATCTCGCCGGTTTCACGCGCTTGTTCGATCAGGTTGAAGGTCTCAGCGCCCATCGACAAATCCGCTCCGGCGCAAAAGCCCTTGCCTTCGCCGGTAACAATCACCACCCGGACGTCATCATCGCTATCACTGGCATCAAAGGCAGCGATAATCTCATCACCCATTTCATGGGTGAAGGCATTGAGACGCTGGGGCCTGTTGAGGGTGATAAGGGCAATGCCGTTTGAAACGTCATAGGTGATGGTGTTGAAGCTCATAGTGCCCGCCCTGCTTATTCTGATTGGATGGCTTCCGGTGTATGCTGTTCTTCGCCAGTTCCAAACAATTTTCCGCGTTCGGTGATCCAGACACACAGCAAGGTCAGGCTTCCCATAGCAGCCTGCCCGATAATGAGCGGAATTGCCGTTCCGTCATACATCAGACCGATTATCAGGCCGATTAAACTGCCAATGACACCGGTAAAAAAGCCGTAAGTCGCGGATGCCGTGCCAGCAATATGACCGACAGGCTCCATGGCCAGGGCACTGAAATTGGCCGCAATCAGCCCCAGAAGCGCCATGCCGGGAGCCAATAAGAGCAAGAAAACAAAAAGATTGTCGATGCCCATCAATAAGACGATGGCATGAATCACACTGATGGCAATGAAGCCGATCAGGGCCGCATGGGACAAGCGCCGCTGTCCCCATTTATGTACCAGTTTCGAATTGGCATAGCTGGTCAGACCCATCCCGCCCGCGACAAAAGCAAAGGCCAGCGGGAAGTCATCTCCCAGAGCAAAATGTTCGGCAAAAATTTGCTGGGCAGACCCCAAAAAGGCGTACAAGCCTGCAAAGAAGCTGGCAGCGGCCAAGGTGTAGCCGATGGTCAGACGCGTGGTCAGGGCTTCAACAAAGGCGCGTGTGGATGTTTTGAGGCTCAATTTGATGCGATATTCCGGGTGCAGGGTCTCGGGAAGCCGGAAGTGAAGCCAGGTCATTAATCCAAGCGTGGTGATCAAAAGAAAGCCGAAAATCCAGCGCCAGGGGGCGATAAAGAGGATTAATTGACCCAGGCCCGGAGCCAGAACAGGCACAGCCATGAACACGGTCATGGCCATCGACATCACTTCCGCCATGCGCCGCCCGGACGTCAGGTCACGGGCTATGGCCACGGCAACGACACGACACGCGGCAGCTGTCGCGCCCTGAAAGACCCGTGCGGTCAGCATGGTCTCGAAAGTATTGGCCAGCATGCACACGGCGGTCATGAGCAGATAGAGCACCAGCGCACCCTGAATGACGGGTTTGCGCCCATAGGCGTCTGACAGGGGGCCATAGATCAGTTGAGCCAGGCCAAAACCAAACAGATAGCTGGCGACGACATATTGTCGGTCATTGGGGTTGGGGGCATTTAAATCTGCAGCAATTTCATCCAGCGCAGGCAACATCATATCGATGGACAGGGCCACCAAGCCGGTCATCGCAACCAGAATGGCAACCAATTCCCATAGCGACAGGGATGCAGTTTGACCTGAATGAGCACTCAACTTTGGCATGAATTGCACCGCTAAAAGGCTTGGACGAACTCTGCTTCAGTGGTGAAACAGAACCGATAATAGAGCCAATAAACGCTTTGCTATCGAGGGTCACTCATTTCCGGGTTGTAAAATATATTCAGCATCAGGCTTTCAGCAATACGCCTGGCGCGCTGCATAAACCAGACATGCGCCTCTTTGCTTGCAGAAATTTGCACGAGAGTCTGGTCAAATTGCGCGAGCCATAAACCGAAAAGCTGGGGCGTAAGCCCGGGCAGCTTCATATGAGCCGGTACGGGGCGTCCTGAATAGGATCCGTCATGAAAGGCAATCGAGGACCAAAATTGCTTGAGTTTGACCAGATGGGCATCCCACTCATCGCCAATGGCATCATTGAAAATAGGCCCTAATTCCGGATGGACCCTGATTTTCTCATAAAACTGATCAACCAGGTTGGAAATTAACTCGGCATCGATGCCCATGGCCTCAGCTTCAGCGCGAATTCTTTTGCGCGCATCGGATGTTTGTGACGAAATTTCACGACTCATTGCGGGTTAAATCCTGAAGGAAAAGGGGCCTGGAAAGGAAGATAA
>Ga0316207_10004364_pt1 | contig 12340 bp, 14 predicted proteins | sample 6weekpyrite_MG_FD_204943 | JGI IMG/M metagenome (GOLD analysis project Ga0316207, IMG submission 204943) | Microbial mat bacterial communities from mineral coupon in-situ incubated in ocean water Damariscotta River, Maine, United States -... | ecosystem: Environmental > Aquatic > Marine >... | reverse complement strand
AGAGAAGGGATGGGTAAAGCAACAAATCCTGAAACTCTTAGCCACACAGTATGTTCGCTCAGACTATTATCTTATTATGGATGCAAAAAACCATTTCATACGCCCCGTAGAAACTACAGACTTATGGGACGAGGATGGTAAAATGTATACACCATGGTCTTCACTCAACATGGCATTCTCCCAAGAATTCAAAAATGCCTGCACATTATTTGGCGTCACGGCTAAACCTGAGTTTTTTCAACGCGCCATGTCGCAATCCACACCTTATTTAATGAGCAAAGACCTCATCGAGCAAATGATAAGGGAAATTGAATGCAAAAGCGCCAAGAGCTTTGCCTTAGCCTTCCTTAAAGATGGGCCTTATACGGAATTCTACCTACTGTATGCCTACCTGCTCAGCAAACCGGGGCTTTTCAAAACATGGTACACCTACAAAAAGAACATCAATGTTACTTTTTGGAACCCTCGTACTGAAACTCACGAAAGCCTAGAAGAACGGTCCTGGCGGGTCTCCCAGCCCCAAGTGCGTACTCTCGGCGTTCATCGACGATATGTCAAAAACATGCCCGACCTTTCACGGCAAACTATTTTAAATATTTGGCTTGAGGCTGGCCTACTCAAATCTGCAGATGAAGCTAACTATTTCATGTCCCTCCCCAAAAGCCCATGGCAGCAAACAAAAGCTTGGTTAAAAGCCTTGTTTTAAGCGAACAAACGCTACAGCATCTACACTAAATTTTTCGGCTCGGGACATAAATTTCCGCATCCCCAACAATAACTTGCTCGTTCTCTACGAAGCAGGATGTTACCAACTTAATACGATTTTTATTGGCATCCAGACTGGTAACTGTGGCCTCAGCCCTCACCTTGTCACCAATACGCACAGGTGCCAAAAAACGCACTGACTGCGAAAGATACACCGCCCCCATTCCCGGTAACAATGTCCCCAAAACAGCCGAAATAAAGCTGGAAGATAATGCCCCATGTGCAATCCGGCCCTTAAAGCGTGTTGTTGCAGCATACTTATCATCCAGATGAAGCGGGTTATTATCCCCAGAAATTTCGGCAAACACTTCGATCATTTCCGATGATATGGTTTTTGTAAGCGACTCGCATTGGCCCAAAGATAAATCTTCAAAATAAAACTGGTTCATCTGGCTTCCATGTAAAAATTCAACGATCGTAGAATTTTTACATCAATTTGTTTATCGGCACCAGCTACAATACCAACCTGCTTAATATTTTATGCTTTAAGCATTATAATTTACTCAAATCCAACAGAAGTAATTGAAACCTCTTCGTCTTTGGGTTAACCAATTCTTCATGACATCGGGGCTAGTGTCCCGATTAGGGACCTATCCAGACTTAATCTGGTGGAATCCTTATAGTGAGATAATTAATTCTGAGGAAATATCATGGCCGTTGATTTGGGTATGCCGATCCTAATCGTCGACGACTACAAGACGATGCTTCGTATCGTCCGTAATTTGTTGAAACAACTTGGCTTCAATAATGTTGATGAAGCAACAGATGGTGCGATGGCGCTCGAGAAATCTCGGGCCCGTCAGTATGGTCTTATTATTTCCGACTGGAATATGGAGCCAATGACTGGCTACGAATTCCTTAAGGAGGTACGAGCCGATAACCAATTGAAGGACACGCCCTTCATTATGGTAACCGCTGAATCAAAAACTGATAACGTAATTGCAGCGAAGAAAGCAGGCGTGAACAATTACATCGTGAAGCCTTTTAACGCAGCTACGCTTAAAACCAAGTTGGTCGCCGTACTTGGGGACTTCTAATGAGTTCAGACGAGCTTTCGGGACAAATTAGTTTACTTGTCGACAATCTTCGAAAGCAAAATACGGCAAATCTGTCTCTTACTGAGGTAGCCTCTGTTACTGAGGTGCTTATTGGCACCACGCAGATGTTCTTCAAAACAATAGACACGTCGATTTACCGTGAATGCCGGGCGTTGAGTGATTATATCACCAACGCTCGTAAAGAGATCGCTTCTCTTCAGCCGGGTGATCTTGAAAGTGCTCGTATTCCGCGTGCAGGGCTTGAACTAGACGCCATTGTTCAGCAAACGGAAGAAGCAACCAATACAATCATGGAAGCCGCGGAAGAAATCATGGGGGCTGACCCTAGTGATGCAGATGCGTATCAAGCAACCACTCAAGATGCCGTTATGCGGATTTTTGAAGCCTGCTCATTCCAAGACATTACCGGTCAGCGCATCTCGAAAGTTGTTGAGACATTATCTCACATCGAACAACGCGTACTTGAACTTCGCAATCTCTTAGGTGTTACCGAAGAAGATATTGAAGAGGCAAAAGCTGATGCTACCCCTGTCTCTGAAGACGAAGCGTTACTTTCCGGGCCCGCCCTAGAAGGTGAAGGTATTGGCCAAGGCGAAGTTGATGCATTAATGGGCGGCAGCACTGCAGAGCCTGCTGCATCTCCAGCACCGGCCGAGGCCACACCGGCACCAGAACCAGCGCCTACCCCAACACCGCCTCCTGCGCCAAAGCCAGCGGCCCCTCCGGCACCTGAGCCCCCTAAAGCAGTAGACCCAAAACAGCTCGACAATATGTTCGAGGAAGATTTCGATCCTGTTGCGGAAGTTGCTGCCAAAGAAGAAGCTAAAAAAGAAGAAAAAGCAAAGCAGGAAGCTGCTACTGAAGCGCCCAAAAAAGAAGAGAAAAAGGAAGACATAGATCTCCCTGCCGGTGAAGAAGTTAGCCAAGATGATATTGACGCCTTGTTCGGCTAAATAATCTCTAACCTACCAAACAAGCTGCTTCATAACGGCATGAGGAATAGCCTTTCCTGCCCCAAAAATGCTGATAAAGTCCTGCACACTCAGAGCACTATTCTCTGAGGCCTTCAATATATCAGGAAACTCATCTCGGTGAATACCGCCTGCAATAAAAAGCCCTAAACAACCAACAGCCTGTGCACCAGCCATATCTGTTTGTAAGCCATCCCCGATCATCAATATATTAGACGTATCTGTATCGGCAGACAGGCCGCATTCAGCTAGGCAAGACAACAATGAAAAGCGCGTTGGTTTTCCAAACCAATGAACCTCTCCGCCCATGCGCTCATACAAATCAGCAACGGCCCCTGCACACAGGTACAGCTTATCCCCAACATGAACTATTCGGTCTGGGTTGGCACAGAGAAAAGGCACATTGCGGCTCACTGCACCTGCCAACCAAGGACGGTGATCTTCCACACGGGCATAATCCAATCCTGTAGCTAATATAACTTCAGCATCATCAGGATGCTCAACCAACTCCACCGGAAGTCCTTCGATGGTGTTATGGTCATCCTTAGGCCCTAAGTGGTATAGTTTACGCTCTGAAAATTGGGCTCGCACCTCATCACGAGCCAAACCACCTGATGTTACTACATAATCTGTAAGAGCCTTCGGCACCCCCATACTGACGAGATGTTGCCTAACATGTGATCGAGGCCGCGGCGCATTGGAAAGAAAAACCGTTTGAATGCCTTCAGCTCGTGCTGCGGCAATTGCGTTAATCGCCGAAACATAAGGGCTTTCGCCGTTATGCATAACACCCCATAAGTCACATATAATTAATTCCAGATTGGCTGTGAATTCACGCAGTCCATCTAGCAAGGCAATTGATTGCCCCTTTGTATTAGGCATGGATAGAAACTCTATAATTGGCGGTTCATGTCATTGGCCGACGTTGGTTCACCAAACAAATAACCTTGGGCATACTCAAATCCGGAATCCAATGCTTTTAGCACCATTTCCTCGTCTTCAATTCTGCTTCCTATCAGCTGCATCCCCTTCAGCCTAAGCGACGACTTAAAGGCTTCAACATCGCCCTCTTCTGGATGAGATGCCATCACATCTGACAAATCCGCTTTGATAAACTGAAAATACTGTTTTTCCAGGCTAGCGAATTCCTGATTGAAGTCCTTCACCATATCCATAGAGAACCCAAAGCCTTTACGCCCCAAAGCCTGTAATCGATCAACAACATCACCGTCCAGCGCATTATAATCATCTTGAGATATCTCAAAAACTAAACGGCCAGAAAACTCTTGGTTTGCTGTCATAAAATCGATGAATTGTGGGAAAAACTCCTCATCCATCATAGAATAGCGGGACATATTACAGAAAAATCTAAGATCAGGCCTGCGCTTTCCTAATCGCCTCACAAGCTGGATAAGGCGGAACAATAGGAGATTATCAATTGTTCCAATCAAGCCTTTATTCTCTGCCACTTTCATATATTGGCGCGGCAGAATAATTCTACCCTCTTCATCACGGACCCGAGAAAAACACTCATAATGCACAGTTTTACGAGATGGTAGCCCGACAATTGGCTGCAAATATAAATCAACTCGGTTTTCAGACAAACTGCTACGTACAACTTTCAACAATTGGTCTTCACGTTTAATCAAACGAATCGGAGCTTTACGCTTCACACCAGGCCGTGGTGCTCCCGCCTTTCCAGCTTTAGTTTCTTTTGATGCAGCCTTATTCTCAACTTCTTCATCCGCGGCCGAGGCTCCCCCATCATCCATAACCACCAAGGCAGCTTCTTCAGGAGTTAGTTCCAGCTCCTCAATATCAGCCTCAGTGATTTGCTCCTCTTCCGGCTCTGCCGGTGTTAATTCTTTCTGCACCTCTGCGGCTTCAGTTTTTACTGATGCTTCCGATACGTCGGAAGTCACCTCAGGGGTATAATCAACGCCGAGTTCCAGCGCCTCCTCTTCAGTAGTTTGTACTGCTTCTTTCGGGGGCACCCCCTTGCCTAATTCCATCTCTTTTCTGGTCACCTGAGACAGTAGGGTCTGAAGAACTTTTAATTCAGATACAAGATTAACATTTTTAGCTTCACCTTCACGGCCACGGCTTTCAACCTCTCGCCGGGTTCGCTCCAGATCCTTCCGCAGTATCAATGCGACATCCTCCAGATGATCTAATCGAACCTGCGAATTATTTTCAGTTCTACTGGCAATAACCCAATTTTGAAACTGCCACGCCCCAAAAAACACGAACATGCCGATAAAGCCAAAAAGTTGTTGATCCCACCCAAAAAGACGAGGCGGGATTACCATCATAGCCAAACCTAAAATAGCGTATGAAATGAAGAGTAGAATTTGAGTAAAAGGTGCCACGCGTGTTTCATCCCTTACTGGACCTGCAGACGAGGACACTATGCTGGCATAAACAGCCGGTAACGTTAAGCTTTTATTCTAAAACATTCGGTTGAAGCACTTAACAAGCGCCTTGTAGGATGTCATCATACCGCCTGTATTACGCAGAAATTTTGGTAGTTAACCAGAAGCCCCCACATGCGGAAGGATCTCTTGAATGGGAAAACATGTAGGTAAAATAATCCTCGCCATACTTTTAGTCATTGGCATTACTGTTGGCGTTATCTTCACTCAGCTCGATACAATTGTTGAAACCGGCATTAAAACCGCCGGACCTGAAGCATTAAAGGTGGATGTCACAGTCGAAAAAGTTTCTCTTTCTCCTTTATCGGGCAGCGTCAAAGTTAACAATCTCGCTCTTGGGCAACCTGAAGGCTTTGGTGAAGGCCCAATGGCGGCTGTTGAAAACTTCTCTGTAAAGCTTGAGACTAAAACCTTGATGGATAATCATATAATTATTGATCATATGATTATTGAAGCACCCTTGCTTGACGTGCGCCGCCAAGAAGGAAAAACTAATTTTTCCGCATTTCAGGAAGGGCTAGGTTTATCCGAAGACAGTACTGATACATCCAGCGAAATCACACTCACTATTCGTGCGCTTGAAGTAAAAGCACCGCGCATACTCGCCAAAAATGATGGTTTTCTGAAACTTGATGAAGATATCACACTGGCTGATTTCACCCTGACAAATCTGGGTACAGATGAAAAAGGACTCTCACCAAAAGAAATTGCCCGGCATGTTATGGACACGTTACAGCCACAAATTACCAAAGCACTAATTGCGGCAGGGGCTTCGAACAAAGTGAAACAGCTTGCCGACGATGCAAAAGGCACTTTGGAGAAAGGTGTTGGGGGCCTGCTTGGCAAACTAAAGAAAAAGAAAAAACCAGACTAATGCCAATAAGCAATTGATTATTGGACTAAGCAGTCCAATATGTGGCAATCATTATATTCGGTCATACCACAATGAGATGGTCACTAAGGGAGATGACAATGACACTGGAAAAAATCACTGAAGAAATGCGCGGCCGTGTAGGCGCTCATTCACCGCTTTCTGCTATTATCAAGTTTGATTTTGGTGACGATGGGATTGTCCGTATTGATGGAAAATCCTCTCCAACAGTTATTGATAACGATGATACAGACGCAGATTGCACCGTTAAAGTAACAATGGATAACTTCGTGCAAATTGCAGAGGGCAACCTCAACCCACAAATGGCTTTCATGACAGGTAAGCTACGGGTAGAAGGTGACATGAGCCTGGCAATGCAGTTAGGTTCTATTCTCAGCTAATCCTTCGTTGGCACCGGCTTTGGCTGGTGCCGCCGACAAAGTCTGCAGGCATCTCATGTTAGAAAAGTTCCGTTCGTATCTTCTGCTTATCAGCTTTATTGTTATTGCATTAGGACTGATGCTGTATGTGTACATATTGGCAAAAGGCGAAGGAGACATGTTTGGCGGTGAAGGCACCTTAGAGCCCACTAGCTTCGAAACACTAACATATACCGTAGAAGATTCAGGCTATTTGCTCTGTGACGCTAGCCTTTGCTCACAAGCCGATGCTGATGGCAATGCCGAACCTTTCAGTGTTGATGCTGGTCGGTTAAGGCAAGTCGTTGCAGATTATTCAGATTCGATGCCCACTGTACGCGTGCATAACTTTGATTTTAGAAAAAGCCAGTATGACTTTCTGGAACGGTTGCCAGGTGAAACTTTTCCTGCTGTTGTTTCTGTGCGCATTCTTCCTGTAACAGCATATTCCAGCAAACTTGCCTTCTACAGTTACAAACCTGTTGGGTCAGCCTCAGCAGAAAGCCATCAAGAACGTGCTGAGCGCTGGTTAAGCCAATTGCATAATCTCGCAGATAAAAAAAGATAAAATAGCGGTTACTTGTCAAACACGTCATCAACAGGGGGGGCTGTTGAAGCTGCGCTTGATGACCCTTCTGGTGACGCCGAACCTCTCGGTGATGAAACTGGAGACTGCTCAATGCTTTGTTCACCGGCCAGTATATCTACAGAATGGCTTGTTCTAGCGGCCACTGCACTATTAGCAGCTATGCCGCCAACATTAGCGCGGATAGTCTCCCGCACCTGCCCTTGTGTTTCAATATATACATTAATAGCCTGTCCCAGTTTGGACGGGGCCACAAACGGCGCAGCAGCTTCCTGACTACGTGTTTCAGCAAGCATTATCTGAACTGATGTCGACAACAACCCATTGCCAGTAACCACCTGATCATTCACAGGGGCCTGTAATATTGAGGTTGCATCCGAAAAACTTGCACCAAAAGCTTGCTGGCCAGTGCCCGATGTTCCACGCACAGGCTCAACCGGACCACGCGCATTTACGCGCTCGGCCCTGCCAGAAGCAGACGCCGTCTGCGCCTTCTGTGCAAGAACACTATCTACCATCTTGTGGCACCCAGTTTTTTATACCCAGAGGCATTTTACCCCAAACAAGCACAAAAAGCCACGGCAAAGCCGCGATTCCTCTCTGGTCAGCGGGTGTGGCTTGTGCTATCGCTCGCTCTCAAGCGACTGTGCTCTGCGATATGGGGGGAGCGTCGCACTATAAAATAGTCACAAGAAACAAAGCGAATAAGTAACATGGATCAAAACACGCTTAGCATTTATATTCATGAGCTGCGTAATCAGTGCTTGCACATGCAGGCTTCATTCAACCTTTTCAATCAGGCAGCAAATGCTGGCCAGGGACAAGGCGTTCTTTATGGCGGCCAAATGATTTTGATGCCCGCCAGCCAAATTTCCTCGCTCCTTTGGCCTACCCGTGCCCGTGCACGTGGTCGCGGCGAATCTTTGAGGAAAGTGCTGCAACTAACAGATAAGCACGCATTGAATGATCGCCGTCTCTCTGAAATTTGGGAACGTTCAGACGAGAAAACTGAAGAATGGATCAACAAAACAAAAGGCCAGCAAATTATTTTTGATCTGGTTGGTGATCCGGCGACAATCGGTGATGGCTCTGCAACATCAGATTCCGTTTACCGTGGTTATAACCCTAATAACCAAATCTTCACTTATCGGGGTGTTGGCTACAATCTGCCAGCACTTGCAAAAGCGGTTTCAGATGTAGCTGGCCGCGTGAACGCTGTTTACCGCCAGCTCTTCCCTGAGCAAGCAAAAGCTGAAGACGAAGCGCGACAACAAGCGATTGCCGCGCAGCAAGCAGCTGAAGCACAGCAAAATGCCCCGGCCGAGCCTACTAGCCCAGCCACTGAGGCACCTGCTCCGGCACCAAAAGCTGCAGCAAAGAAAGCTCCTGCTAAAAAAGCGGCTGCCAAAAAGCCTGCGGCTAAAAAACCAGCCGCAAAGAAGGCACCCGCAAAGAAGCCAGCAACCAAAAAGGCACCTGCTAAAAAAGCGGCTGCCAAAAAATAGCCTGAATTATATACTAGCAAGAGCCATGCTTGGCATCAGGCATGGCTCTGTATATACTAACGGTTGGTCCTACAGACGCATGAAGAAATAAACAGGTACGCTGATGAAGAATAAATTACTTGGAATATCACTGGCACTTGCGTTTAGCAGTACAGCTTTTGCCGCCGATTGCGGTGAAATACCTTATGATACCCCAACTGTTCCAAGCGGGGAAACTGCTGCGGCTGATGAAATCCGTCAAGCGCGGGTATCAATTGTAGAATTTTCCAACAAAGTAGATGCCTACCTTACTTGTATGGATCAACGCGCCTCTAGCATTTTACCTTACCTTACAAAAGAACAACAAACCCGGTGGGAAGAAGACCTCGCAGATCTCCACGAAAAACGCCGCGATATTCAGACACAAATGAACTTAGCTATTCGCGCCTTCCGCAAGGCTAACCGCTAAGCATTAATCTGGTTTAACTTTATACAGTTCTATTTAGGGGCCTTTCGGCCCCTTTTTATTGTCAGCCTCCCCACTCTACAATGAAAAGGCTCTACTCTAATAGTAACAGCTACTTACAGCGAGAACGTTAGAGCAATTCCGAGGCGAACCACTCCCACAAATACCCAATAATATTACTTGATAACACTCCATGGAACATGCATGGTGCCGCCTTCGTTTATTTTTTTTTGGGGGGGGATTTACGTTGAAGTTGAGAATTACTGCTGGCGTATTTGTATCGTTTTGTTTCACCGTTTTAGTCATGGCAGAACCTAAATTAGCCACGTTGGAAGCTGAGCTCAATGCTAGGGTTCCTGATCTTTTGAAAATCCACAAAGTACCTGGTGTCGCCATAGGTGTCATTGAGAATGGGTCGGTTACCGCGCAGTTTTACTATGGGCTTTCCGATAAGTTGAATTCTACACCTGTGACTCATCAAACAAGCTTTAACGTGGGCTCCGTTTCGAAAACACTAACAGCTTGGGCAGTCATGCGTTTGGTGGAGAGTGGCAAAGTGAATCTTGATAGTCCCATTCAAAATTATCTATCCCTCTGGCAGCTACCTGCCTCAAAATATGAAGTGTCAGGTGTAACAGTGCGCCGCTTACTAAATCATACTTCGGGGATTGGGCAATGGGCGGTGCCGCAATTTGAACCCGGCGAGCAAATACCTTCCCTTGCTGCCGTATTGTCAAGCGGCCAGAATCATCAAGGTGAAAAAGCCGAAATGATTTTTGAGCCTGGTACGGAGTGGCGCTATTCTGGCGGGGGGTATACGATGCTTCAGCTAATGATTGAGGAGGTCAGTGGCGACACTTTTTCCGAATTCATGCAGCGTGAAATTTTTGCTCCACTTGGTATGAATAACAGTGGTTTCACCCTGACAGAAGACCTTCTGTCCGCCTCTGCGACAGCTTACGATCATCAGGGAAAAGAAACCCCTCTTGCACGTTTCAGTGCCACAGGTGCCGCCGGACTACACACCACGGTGGGTGATCTGGCAAAGTTTGCATCTGCCTCCCTAAGCAGTGCCAATGGGGGCGCGCCTGGCCGCGGCATCATTACACCAGAAACAGTCGCAATGATGACAAGCAACGGTGTCTCTGCCGCCAGCTCTGACCCCACCGTCGTCAACCGTAATTATGGCCTTGGATATTTTGTGAGTGGCGGAATCCCAAGCTTTGTTGGGCATGGGGGCGACAACCGTGGCTGGCATGCACGCTTCATATTATACCCCGACACCAACAACGGCTTTGTTGCATTGACCAATAGCTCAAACGGTTTTCCCTTAGCGGAAACCATCAACTGCCTGATGACAAACCAATTAGCAAATATACCTGCAAAAAAAGTGTGTGACTAACAGAAACGTAAGGGCACATCTATCTCGGAACTTGTTGATCAAATCCTTTAGACCATGAAGGGAACAGACCAGCAGTTCCTTGAAAGTTGGCAGCGTCAGCTTGTCGTATATTCAAATGTAACTTGCATTAACATAGCTTTATCGACAAGAGAGAGAATTGTTCACTTTTGATCATAAGCGATTGTTAATGCTTTGAGGCCGAATACCTGCTTGGAGTTCGGAAGCCCCCAAAAACCCAAGTGTTGCGGTATGCTCACCAATCTTGCGACCATACGCTTTATATGGCTAGTATCCCTGCAGACTTGATTTTTATTGGACTGATCAGTCCAGAATATTTGACACCTTGCAGGCTTCGCCCCATCTTCTTATCAAAGGACACTGTGAGGGAGACAGAAAATGCTCGCGAGCCGCGATATTTACGAAGAAGAACATCATATTTTCAGAGATGCTGTCAGGAAGTTTTTTCAGGCAGAAGCAGCCCCACACGTTGAAGAGTGGAGCAAAGCGGGCCAAGTACCGCGCGCTTTTTGGAATAAACTAGGTGATAACGGCATGCTTTGCCCGCAATTACCGGAAGAATATGGCGGTGTTGGTGGAGATTACCGTTTAAACTGCATAATCAATGAAGAACAGGCCTATAACAGAGCTGGAGGCGCGGCGATTGCTGTGCATTCAGACATTGTTGCTCCCTACTTACTGCACTATGGTTCAGACGATCTTAAAAAACGCATTCTCCCCAAAATGGCTACCGGGGAAATGGTGGGCGCAATTGCCATGACTGAGCCCGGCACCGGTAGCGATCTACAAGGCATGAAAACCACCGCCAAGCTTGACGGGAACCATTTTGTTGTAAATGGCTCAAAAACGTTTATTTCCAATGGGCAAAACTGCGATTTTGTTATCGTAGCCTGTAAAACAGACCCTAAAGAAGGCGCAAAAGGCGTAAGCCTGATTGTTGTGGAGACTGATAGAGAGGGTTTCCGTCGAGGGCGGAATCTCGATAAAATTGGCCAACATTCTTCCGATACATCAGAGTTGTTTTTTGATGAAGTACGCGTTCCTGCCACAAACCTTATAGGCAGTGAAGGTGCGGGCTTTATGTATCTCATGCAGCAATTACCGCAAGAGCGGCTTTCCATTGGGGTCATAGCAATGGCCGGGGCACAGCGCGCATTCGACATTACACTGGATTATGTCAAGGAACGCGAAGCATTCGGGCGGCCTATCCTGAAATTTCAAAACACCCGATTTAAAATGGCAGAAATGTATACTGAGCTTGAGGTTGGCTGGGCCTTCATTGATCAATGCCTCCGACGCCATGTGAAAGGTGAATTGAATGCTGTTAGCGGAGCAATGTCTAAGTTATGGACAACTGAAATGCAGGGGCGTGTAGTTGATACTTGCGTACAATTACACGGCGGATATGGCTTTATGGCTGAATATGAGATTGCCCATCATTTCACAGATTCCAGAGTGCAGCGGATCTACGGTGGCACGTCTGAAATTATGAAAGAACTGATAGGCCGATCACTTTAACTAAACAAATTACTGTTAGACTATTGGCGAGGCGTCCTTCTTCATGCTAGAGGGGCGCCTTAAGCTATTTTGAATTTCAATCTGAGGCATATGCCATGGCAAAGAAAAAAGTCACACTGCAAGCAACCCTTCCACACGGTAATTTCTACTGGGTTACTAATGTAGAAGCTGCAAGTGAAGAAGAAGCTGTTGTTGCCGCCGAAAATTTATTTTTGGCCGAAATGGAAAAAATTGATGAATGGGAATTCACCGACTTTGATGTTGAGTGATCCAATATAGACTACCGTTAAAGTATACGCCTGAATAATAGAGCGCCCTTTATTACTGTGTTATGGTTGCCTCATCTGGAC
>Ga0316207_10004363_pt1 | contig 12340 bp, 33 predicted proteins | sample 6weekpyrite_MG_FD_204943 | JGI IMG/M metagenome (GOLD analysis project Ga0316207, IMG submission 204943) | Microbial mat bacterial communities from mineral coupon in-situ incubated in ocean water Damariscotta River, Maine, United States -... | ecosystem: Environmental > Aquatic > Marine >... | reverse complement strand
ATATATGATCACGCATAAGCCCCTGAACAGCGCTTAAGGCTCGTTTCTTAGCTGTCACGGTATTAACGACTATCACTTGTTTTTCCATTCTTTAATGCCTTAATCTCTTTCAGTAACTTATCACAATGCGCCTTACCATGACGTTTACGGATATTTCTAAACCAGTAATTGGCTTTTTGACGATCTCCGTTAGCTGCCATTTTTACCATTTGTTCAGCGGTTGTCATTCTGTAAAAGTTTTAAATGCAGCCCAGCCAATAAATACAAATAAAAACTGAAGTGATATTTGCGTCATAGTAGATACACTTTCATGTGATAAATGAGGTAAAAATAACACCATTAATCCACAAAACACTAAATAAAATTTATCCATCTCACTTCCTCTTAATAGGTGGAAATCCACTGAATACATCGTGCCTTATGTTCGAGGCCACTCTGCCCATCTTGCGGCTTATCGAGTGCTTTATTGCTTGATGTTTAGCCTATCCAGCTTCATTCCATAATTGGCGGCAAGATAAGGGAATCGAACCCCTACTTCAATATCATGTGGCTGTCGTTTATGCGCTCCACCGACCGTCTACCCATGCGCCAAAAGTTGCAACTTCCAGCCTTGCCATAATTACTATCTATTCAAATACTGCTTGTATAGTCTGCCGATAGAATGGCCGCTTCTTTCAAACTTTTCACCAATTCCAGTATTGCTTAAGGCTTTCAGTGCTTTTTTTAGCTTCTCCTGCTTTTCTGATACCTCTTTAAATTCAGCAACAGTCTTTGCTCTTTCTTCAAACAGACAATAAATAAGCTCTTTATCTTCATCTGGTATTAACGTGCCCGGCATTATTTCAAACCTGTCGTTTTTAGAAGCGCTTTATACATTAGAGCGTATCGGGCTTTTTTAAGCGCTTTTGGTTTAACCTTGCCAGATGGAAACTTAAGCTCTGGATGGTCTTTGCCTGACAGGTGAGCGCTTACACCCATATCATTACGATCAAGTAATTTTCCACATGTGCATTTTATATTCAAAATTTGCCTCCATATAAAAAACTATCAACAGGTCTGGTCATGTCGGTTTTCATAAGCTGAACATCAGGCTTATGCTCCTTATCACCATAGTGATTAATGCTATAACCGTGAAGCCGTCGATATTTACGAACCGTTGCAGGGATGAAGCCGACTTTTTTTGAACATTCCTCAGCTGTTTCTTTGGAATTGATCATAAGCTCAATTTCTTCTTTGGTTGGTACTTTTCGTCTAGTCATCTCATCACCTAAAATCCCAAGTCACGCATAGTCGATTTGAATAAATACATTTACGCATACCGCTTTTAACGACCTGCACGCATTCCGGTAAACGCCTTGCCAAAACATGTCTATCGATTCCGGTCAGCTCTGATAATTCGCGACTCGTGCAGCATCTATGTTTTACCACAGCTTCATAAGCCTGCTTAATCTGCTTTTCTCGTGTGCCGTTAAGGGTTATTTCCTTGTCGGCTAGTTTAGAGCTTAGGGGGTCGCTGGTACGGCTACAGGGTGCTAGATTCATGGTCAATACTCCTAGATGATAGCCAGCGTTCGCCAGCATTCTGGTTTTGCTTAATCTTCTTTGTCCTGCTTAAAGCATTCGCTTTCTTGAACGGTTTAGACATTTCTTTAACCTTTTCGGCATGTTTAGGCTTTAATGGTGCGCGGTCTTTATCTCTCTGTTTCTGGAAGGCCGCGTATTCTTTGCGATAGCGTTTTAAATATCTGTCATTCTCTATTTTTTGCTTACGCTTAAGTTCAGCAATTTCCTTTTCAATCTTGGCCTTTTCGTTTCTCATCCAGTCAGGTATTAGGTGATAAGACACCTTAAAGCCGATCTTGTTTTCTATTTCTTCTATGCTCCAATCTTCATTCATAAACCGATTGCGCCAGAAATCACGGAATTTATAATCGTAAGAACCTTTCATTATTTTGGCGCTTTGTCCGAAATTCCTTTGTATATATCAACAGGATATCTAGTTTCATTGTCATCTATCTTTAAATTAGCCGCTTCAATCAAATCAATTTCAAGCGTGTTGGCTAGATTAACAAGGTATATAAAGATATCTGCCATTTCTGCGGGTAGTTCACTGAACCTAATATTTCTATCCATAAAAATATTAGAGTTACTTATCCATTGAACCTTAGATGCCAGCTCCCCGGCCTCGCCATTAATTGCCATTATCAAGTTTTTAGGCGTGTGGAATTGGTCCCAGTCTCGGTCATCCCTGAACTTTTCAAGTCGTTTACATAATTCGTTTAAGCTGTCGTTATCCATTTTAATACCCTCTTTTAAAATAAGTCTGCTTGATCTGGTTCAATAACTTTAACCGCGTCAATGTTTCTAATTGCTTGTTTAAAATAACTTGTTTTTAATTCAATACCAATTCCTTTGCGACCACGACTTAAAGCACCGTAAACCTCGGAACCAACTCCCATGAATGGCGTTAAAACAACCTCATTAGGATTGCTATATAATTCTATAATTCGCTCAATGACATCCAACTGCAGAGGATGCACATGCTTTTCGTCGTCCTCTTCTCTTGCTTCACGGAATGGCAAAACATTGTCGATTCTAATATCATCCCAAACCGAGCTCGCGTATCGCTGCCAGATATAATGATTAAGTTTTGTTATCCCGTTATCCTCATTTACCGAGTTGAGATGTTTCCACAAACTGTCCTCGTCGTGGTCTGTTTTGTTGGCATTATTAAATGCCCTTAAAATATTAGGTAGTATGGGAATTTCACCAGCATAATGATTGATACCAAACTCATGAGTTACCGGCACTTCATTTTCGCCTTTCTTTGTAAATATCAGCATATAGTCAGGCATAGCCGTAAAGCATCTTGTCGAATCTTCAACTATGAATTTATGCATTAATGATTGAACCATAGTTCGCATACGAACCTTTAATGGCTCTTTCCATATGGTGATACGATTACGATATTCAAACCCGTATTTTTCGTGTAATTTTATTATTTCGTGCGGAAAATCCCATAAGCGACAAGTATTATCGAAAACATCTGTACAGTGAACTGCATTAATACGGCCTTTTTTAGTCACCCTTGCTAGTTCTTTAACCAGATATTCATATTGTTCTAAAAACTGTTCTTTGCTTTCACAATTACTCATATCACGAGGGTCTGAACTGTAATTATAAAGCCCTGCGAATGGTGGCGAGTACACCGTCAAATCAACCGACTCATCATCTAACTCAGTAATCACATTGAAGCAATCATCATTATAAATGGCGAATCGATCTGTTATTAATTGGTCTTTTACTTCATTCATTTTTATTATCTCCTAAAAACCCGGCTTAACTATTTCGTATGTTCTTTCGTTTGTAATATCTTGATAATCGAGATTTACATTATTAACTAAATTCTCATAAAGCTTTTTTGCTTTCTCTGTTTTTTCTTCTAACGCCTGAATAACTCTGGTTTGGCCGTCAGATATAACCAAGTCAACCGTAACATCTCTTTTCTGACCAAAACGCCAAAACCTACGAATAGCCTGATAATACTGCTCATAGCTCCAAGTCGGGAAAAACACCGAATGATTACAATGTTGCCAGTTTAAGCCCATTCCGGTCATCTTTGCTTTAGTGATAATCCTTTTAATTTCGCCACTAGCAAAAGACTTCAATATTTCTTCCTTTTTTTCTATTGACTGGCTTCCAATAATCTCGACCGCGTTTTTATCCATGTTCTTCAAGTACGAGCTTTCTGCATTTGTATTACACCAATAAACAGACGTTTGATCTCCAGCAATTGACACAGCCTTTTCGCACCTTTCTTCCTGTGTTTGTTTTTGTTCGTGCCTAACCTCTGTCATTGTCTTGGCTTCTTTCTTAAATAAAGCCACCTGACCATCATGCTCTAACAAACTTCTATTTTCTACAGAATGTGTATTCTTAATCAAATTAGGCAGCAAGTACCGATCGTCACTAAACCCGATATCACTGGGTTTTTTAATCATCATCGACCAAGTATTAACCCATTCAAAAAATGAATGCTCCGCGTGTGGCTTTAGATAAAACTTTTCGCCAATATTTCTATTATTTGAATCTACCGAGTTCTGATTTGATTTAAAAAACTTGCCTAGCATGTCCATATAGCCCATATATCCTAAAGCCTCGGAGCTTGTACCCAATTCAATAAAATCATTAGGTGATGGTGTTGCCGTAGTTAAAAATCGGTATTTAATCTTTTTAACAAATGACGTAATTTGATTTTTTATAGCGCCTTTGAAATTCTTTAAAATGCTAGACTCATCAAGAACAACGCCCTCAAAATCGTTACTATCAAATAAATGTAATCGCTCATAATTACAAATCACTATTTTTTTGGTGTGGTTGCCGTCCTTTGAATATTCAATATCGTCAATACCAATTTTATTAGCCTCGGCGATAAATTGAAACGCCACAGCCAAAGGAGTCAGTATTAGCACTTTGCCGTTTGTTTTCATAACAACATTCTGAGCAACCGACAAAGATATCAACGTCTTGCCTAGTCCAGTATCGGCAAATATACCCATACGACCCTTAATAACAGCTTTTTCAATAATATGCTGTTGAAAGTCGAAAGCCATATCCGGCATAAATGACGGTTCAAATCCAAAATTACCGCTAAGATGCTTCTTTGTATTTATAAATTCGTTGTATTCCACTTTTAAACCTCTCTTTTTTAACTACTTTAATTTATAAATTTAATTATGTGAAAACAAAGTTTTTTATGGTTTATTAGTTTTTTCTATTGCACTTATCAAATAGATATTACCCATACTAATCAGCCTAATTCATAGAGTTTTATTTATGATTAATAAAAAGCGACCCGAAGGCCGCTAGTTGTTATTATTTAAAGCATTCCGTTATTTTCTAACTGCTTTTTGTTTGGCTTCATTAATGTACTGAGAGGCATTAAGCCACCGGCTAATCGATTGTAACCAGAGTTGAAACTTAGCTCTGCAAATCCGCCTATAACTTTATCTATCTCGTAGACCACCGCGTCATCGTGACTCTCAGTAACAGCCAAATCATACTGTTCGAATTTCATTTTATTTCTCCTGTTTGTAAAAGAACGTAATCTCTTGATTACAGTTATATTATATCAAATGGACTTTGCTAAACTTTGCAAAACGATCAAAAAACCCTATTTTTATAGGCTGAAACGCATTCGTAGCGTTGTTAAAAAAATTCTTGACTGCTATTTTCATAGACTCAAATCACCACTAAATCGCGTATATTAGAAAAATCATACCAACTATTTCAATCACTTAACTATCTGACGAACGGTAAATTTGGTTTTCATCACCTTTCTTATGGTTGGTTAATCCATATCTCTTAAACTAGCCAGTAATAAAGTTGATTTCTCTGTTAGTTTTGCATCGGATTGGAAAATAAAAGCCATATAATCTTCAAGCCAATCGATAGATTCACGGCTTAAATCATTATTTAAAAACCGTTTATCAAAAAGCATGTTCACATGATCTTTAGCTTTACGCTTGTAGTAGATTTCTATTTCTTCACTCATTTCACCCTCTCCTATTCAATGTGGGGTTAATCGATTAATGCTTCTGCTGTAGACTCCATAGCCAGCTCTTTATCGTGTAATAATTCGATAATTTCTTCCAGTGACTCACAGTTACCCGCTTCTCGGTCACAAATCGCGCCTATAACCTGCCTGAGCGTACCGTGAAACGATTTTTCTTGCTTGGCCTTATCATCACCGTTCTTTGTCTTTGCTTTGACGTTCTCGGTTAATATCCATTGATACTTATCTCTTTCAAATTCAAAACGATCATTATATTTAATCATTGTCTTTCCTCTATTCGTTGTTTGATTTGGGTTAATTATCCAGCATTAAATGATGAGCAAATTACACCCTTTTCGCGAACGCTGGTTGTTCCGATAAAATCAACTTCAACATACATAGAATCACACCAAGATGAGTAAGTTTCACTCTCCCCGTTCCATTCATCTCTGCCGTCAGGATGAATCATTCTCGCTTCTTCTTCTGAATTGGCAGCCACTACAGCGGAATCATAAGTATCATAATCATAGTTTTTATCTTGAGTTATTAAATAAATATTCATATCTCACCTCGTTAGTTAAGTTCTCGTTTCATTTACACATCTGGCTTATCGGTGCATTTTTTATTCGGTGAATCACATCTCATTCCTTTTTTGCTGATAGTCGAATCAAATCCGCAATTAGCGCCACACCATGAGCATCTTCCAAGACTTCTTTTCAATAACCTCCGTCCTAGTGTCAGAAACTTTAATCCAAAATATGTAATAATCGATCTGTACAGCCAGCCTATTTTTGTATCCCATTTAATTTTATGCTTTAACCCGCTTAACATTTTATACGCTCCTTAATACTTTCAATTTATCAAGTAAAGGCTTCATCTGACAAACTCCTTTGTAATTTACCAAGCAATTCATAACGTCGCTTATCTTCGTTCTTTCACCATGATTATCAAATTGCTCATAGTTGTATGTCATCTGCATGAATAATATCGGACAAGGCGCGTCATCTGGTAAAACGCACTCACAACATTGAGCATCCAAATAATCGCCTTCTGAACCGTTTGCAAAATATGCCATCTTATTAACTCCTCGTTAGTTAAGCTCTTGTTCTATGCGCTGTTTGATTTGCGCCTGAATCTTTCGTTTTGTGTCGAATATTGAGTCCTGACCGTTTACTTTAAAGCTGTGTTTCTTAGCCCAATCAAAGATTAAGTGCTCGTTTTCCGGTATCTTCTCCCATTCCTGCTTTACCCGGTTATGGCGTTTAGCGCTTTCAGGGATGGTGTAGTCGTTTAGATAGTGCTTATCTCGGCCTAAGAAGGTGGCAGGGTGTTTAACATGCTGACCTGTGGCTTTGATATAACCGGCATATTTGATAACGCCTTTCATAATCTGTTCATGCACAGGCGCATCTTTCCCGTCTATCCTGAAGCCTTCCAACACCCTTTCTTTGTATTGCCTATACGCCTCTTTCTTGCTTCCACCATGCCCTTTTGGGTAGAAAGACCAGAAATCAATAAAATCCTCGCTATAAGCCGATTCTTTAGCCTGAGCGCGTGGTTTAGGCTTGTTTAGGGGTGGCAAGACAACTTCATTCCAAGTTAGATTTAAATTTGCTGATTTCCCATTAGAAATGAAGATGCGGCCTTGATTTGTCAAAGCTGTTATATAACCCTGTTCTTCTGTTATCTGTATTATCTTTTCATCTGCCATTATATTAACCCCATAGTTATCATTAGACCGTAAGGGACACCTCAATAGATAATCCCCTATCCGCTGGTTAATCCTTTAACCAATATTAATTAAATACTGTAAAAACCATAAAACCACTTATCAGCAACCTTTTATCATCCTGAATGCCGGTCAAGCCCCTCTAGTGTCCACAAAACGCTGTTTAACATCATGTACGCCGGTCTAAGCGCTGGTTTTATGCTTCCTATCTGCCAGTAGGCCGAAAAATGCCCGAATATAACCGTCTGGTGACGAATCGACGACAGCAGAGAGAAAAGTATTCAAGTAATCGCTTTAATAGTTGAACTATTGAGGGTTTGATTTATAATTGTCTTATCGACAAGTTGGAATCGTATTACCCGCTAACTTAAATACTTCTGACGACCCTGCAAGGTCACCGATAAAAATATTATACCCTACTTCCGTTTATTCGGGGTAGGGTTTTTATTCACAGCTTAAAAACAACCCATAATGCAAACCATATACCAATAATCCATTTAATCTGCTCTAAGTCGGTCATCCTTCTACTCCTTCGCCTTGGGTGGGGTCATCAACATCTTTATAAAATCCATGCTCATGTAAGAAATTTTCTCTGTCTTTATCCATCTCAGAGTTCAAGTTTTTGGCGGAGTTAAGCCCATCAGCATTAACAGGAAAACAAATCATTCTTCTGAAAAGCGATTGCCTTTGGTTCTCGATAATGATTTCTGGTGCTTTCACCTCAATAAGTTGAAATAATCTAGCCGCACTTTCTGACATAAGTTGTGCTTCTCTTTCTCTATCCATCATTCTTCACCTTATATAATTAGTTATGTTCTTTTACTGAATTGTATGCAGTTAGAGTTTGTACATTTCTTTGTGTACAAATGAATCGTTCTTCTATGGCAGTGATAGCAAAATTCAGCATCTTTACCGCCTGCCTGTTCTTCTGGTGTACAAGGACTGTCTTTCCGCTGATTTAATAATTCATGGTATCTGTCTGGGTCACCGCCAGCATCTCTCCAACATTTCTCACATGCGCTCATAATAAACCCCGTTAGTTAGTGTTGGTTAAAAGAATGGTTGCTGCTTGATGATATGGACAGCTTCATCTTTTAAATTAGATTCATAAATCAAAATCTCTTTGTCTTCTGTGAAAGTAACGGTGATATGGTTATTTCCATGAGCGATAGAATCATCAATCATTTTCTCAATTGATAGTATTTGATCTATATTTGGTTCACTCACAAATCACCTCCTTTAGATGTACTTGGGCGGATGTTCCAGTCATTAAATGCTTCATCTTTCGATATTTTTTTAAATTTACCGATATTTCTAGGCTGAACACCACATGAATTATTCATACATTTAACATAGTAGTGATGATCTATCATTCCCCATTTAGGAGTATCACCACAAAACGGACACGCCTTCAATTCATCAGTCATGGCTGGCCTCGCGTTTAACGTGCTCTACAATAGATACATGATCAGCTTTAATACCGGCTTTAGGTAAAAAATGCTCATTTAAGTCTTTTGTACCAACAGCCTGAATGTCTCCAATATTCTCTTTGTCAGAAATAACAATTATAATTTCAATGCTCATCTCTCATCCTTACCAGTGGGTTAATGGTTTTTAACGCAATCAATAAATAGCAGTATTATTTCGGGCGCGTCTATATCATTAATTGCTTCAAAATAACAAAATACTCTGTGGTGCGAATCTTCTTCGTTTGTAGATATATCAAAACTTCCTTTTATTTCTTTGTCTTCTATGCCTAACAGAAGATTGGCTAATTCATGTGATCTCATCTACTTGCTCTCCAACATTTTAATAACTGCACGAACGATAGCTTCCATATGGGTGTCGGCACAAACTCTGCCTGTAAATGACGCAGGATTCCAGCATTGACACTGCTTGCCTTTAGCAGCACCTTTTACGAACTCTAGGGCTAATTCATACTCAATCAACAACTCCATCGCCTGAGCTTTGTCGGTTGTGGGGGTGAAATATTTTTTTGGTGTTTCGTACTCATCCATAAGTATTTCATCGTAGCTAGTTTCTTCTAGGGTATAGCCTTGCCACTTCCACCCAAGCAACTCAGCAAGCCGTTTATTCAGTGCGTTGTCTTCTGTTTTATTCATTGGAAGAACCTCTCTAAACAATAAATAGCGATACAAGGTAATACCACAAAAGTAAATACCCATAGCCCTGCAAAGAAACTAGCCATTTTATTTTTATTCATTGGTTGTCCTTAATTGTATTTACATGATAGACATGTCTAAAATGCCTTAATTCTATTAGGACTAAAGACAATATACCCGCCACTGTTTCACCGTCTGAGAATAACCATATTGCAACAATCAACAATAATGATTCTGTAAACAACGCTGTGAAAGTACTCATTGGTGTATTTATTAATTCGTCTAACTTGCTCATTCACTCTCTCCCTTACTGGTAGGTGGTTCAGGCAACCAATCGCAATCCTCAAAGAAGGCGTCCATAGGCTCATGATCTCCGTTTAAGTGCCAGCCAACTACATGCAGATTTTTTCCGTAAAGCTCATCGCAGATAGATGTATACTTTTCTTCCATCATTTTACTAGCGCGGTAATTGGCTATGAGTTTTTTAGCTATACTTTCAGGTTCTTTAGAAAAACACTTACTAAATTTTTCAAAGTCGCTCATCTCTTCTTCTGTAATTTCAATCATGATCTTTCTCCAATTCTGGAAACTCACCAACTAGCTCAGGCGCTTCTAGTTCTAGATTGCTTTCGTAATCATCACAATAAGCTAGGCAAATCTCTCTCAGTGATGGGGTGATGTCAGAATCCTTAAGCAATTCCTTATGATGGATATAGCCTTGCTTTGCTGTTTTGTCTGATAGGTTAAGAGTGATTTTCATTTCTTTGCTTCCTTCAATTCACAATGATCAGGAATAGGTATTCCGACCAGCATATAAGGATTTGCAGCAAGCGCTTTATCAAAAATATGAGGGCGCATATTGTTATATTTCCGTGACCGCATTTTAATTCTCTGCCGTTTTGTCATTTTTCGCCATCCTTTTGTCTTTAAGGTCTTTTTCGTCAAGTAAGTAATCAACTAAAGCATCGAGCCTGTCATGATACTTCTTACCAGAATTATAGTTTTTCATATCACGAACCCAATCAGCCGGAATCGCTCCGTCTGTGTCTCTGTCGATCTCAGAAGGCTTTAGATGTAGTTCAGCCATAAGGTTTAAAGCTTGTTGATAGCGCGTTGTTTTAGTTGTCATGGAGCACCTTTTAAGTAGTTTGTAGCTTAACTATACGCTTTCAGCCGCAAAAAGCAAGAACAATTATCTAAATAAATACGGCATAGTCCTTGACAAGTCAATTATCAGGGTATATAGTTAATTCACACTAAAACAAAGGCAGGGATAAGAAGATGAGCGGCAAAATGTATTACAGTATTCATCAGAAAAAAGATTGCTATGAATTGCATATTTCTAATGATAAAGAAAAGGCTAGAAATGCAGAATCTTTAAGTCGTAGTATTGAAGTTGATTCGCCCGATGTAGAAATGACTATGGATTCGTGGTATCGGTTTATAGACGAGCGCGAAATGATAGCTATTGGTTAACCAAAGCCCCTTCTGGGGCAAGGAATCACCATGAAGGAATATAAACAAATAATCTGCTTCAAATGCGTGTTAATTATCATGGCTATTTTATTTGTATGGGTAGCATGTGACATTATCGATTCATACGACATCGAATGGCCTGCTTATAACAAGTTTATTGAAGACTCTAAAATGCGCTTTGACCAGAACGGCAACCGATTAAATAGGCAGGGTTGGGAATGATGAAAAAACATTACAAGTTTTATCGCAGGTTTGGGAATGACATTAAAAAATCAATCTTCAAGGCTGTTAAAAAATCATTCGGAAAACCTGTTTTTGTTAATCCGAGGAAGTGGTAATGACTGCAAACAACAACAAATACTACGACCTTCAAGATGATGACCGAACCGATGAACAGCTTGAACAGGATGAAGAAATAATGACGACCTTAGCTAGTCAGCATCTATTCGAAGCCAAGCAGGACAATATCAAATATTGTGAGGTATGTAATAAGCACGTTACTGACGATAGCCATTATTACGTTCCCGCATTTCTTAAACCAGATCAAGCAATATAGGCAGGTATAAAATGACCGACATGCAATTACATATTTTAAACGAGCAGTTAGGCCATTTGCTAGGCCAAGGTGTCCATAATATCGGTGCTGGTGGTGTCGATAGTGCAGGAACAGTATTATTTAACGGCTTATCATTAAAACGACTAATGCAGGTTAGTAAACGACAGCTAAAAAGAGCTGGAATCAATAACAAGACAGGTGATTATTTAGAGATGAAACAGGAGTTCGGGATATGAAAGATTTTATAACTATGGCTGCTTTTGGTATTAGTGTGTTTTTTATGTTTGTACTATTTATATTTGTAATCTCACTCCCTTTTGCTTACATGGAAGGATCTGCTAAGGCAGAGTACCTTTTGGAGGCCAAGGGTATTGAAATGCACTGGTACAAGGCATCATTTTTACCAGACACTGCTCTTCTAGATGTGAAAGTAAGAGGGACTGAGTGATGACTGAAGAAGAAGCTAAGACTAAATGGTGTCCGATAACAAGGTTTCATCAAGGCATGGACAGAGATGTGTACTGCAATAAACCAGATGGTAGGGCTGTATCACCAGATTCAAGCCTCTGCATAGGCTCTGACTGCATGATGTGGCAATGTGGAAATAGTGGCGCTAAATCGCTTGGTCAACAGCAAGCAGAAGGTGTCGGAATTGTTGAAGAAAACCCCGGATATTGCGGACTAACTAACAGGTAATTAAAATGACTAACAACGCAGAGAAGAAAGAGCTAGCAGGCTATATACAAGCCATTCAGTCTGTAGAGACTAATTTCGAAGATATTAACACCTATGGCCTGAACTGGAAAAAAGAGGCTGGATTCGCAAAGCAGGCGCTAGAAAACAATGATTATCTAATGGATGTTGCGGGAAATAATCAGCGGTCATTAGCTAACGCGATAACC
>Ga0316207_10004362_pt1 | contig 12341 bp, 9 predicted proteins | sample 6weekpyrite_MG_FD_204943 | JGI IMG/M metagenome (GOLD analysis project Ga0316207, IMG submission 204943) | Microbial mat bacterial communities from mineral coupon in-situ incubated in ocean water Damariscotta River, Maine, United States -... | ecosystem: Environmental > Aquatic > Marine >... | reverse complement strand
GACAACACCTGGTTATACGAAAATATAGAGCATCAGCAATTGCTTAAAATCCTAGAATTGAAAAAAAGTGAAAGTCACGCTGATCTAGTCCAACAATATTACAATCATTCTCCTTGGATATGGAAGGATCCTCGCTTGTGTTATACCATCGGTTATTGGTGGCAATACATGAACCCCGAAAACACACGTGTACTCCTATTAAAACGAGACCCCAAGGAAATATACCAAAGTTTTCTAAGGGTCAAGTGGCGTTCCACAAATAAAGCCGACAAAGAAGATACTTTCAAGCGGGTGGAAGAACATATCAATGCCGCTGAATTGGCAATACAAAAGCACCACATTCCCCACATTGTCATTGATTATGCTGATTTTGAATCCGACCCAACCTCAACAGCGAAGAAAATCGGCGATTGTTTTAGGATGGAACTAAATGCTGACGAATTGGGATTTTCCAGTAAGTTAAACAACAGTCATCTTAGCGGTAAAATATCTACCACCTTAGATAGAATGGCCGACAAGTTGCCCGATGGATTAAGAAAAACGATTAAATTTCTGGTGCCAAAATCACTATTAAAAAAGATCTTCCCACACCGCTGATTTATTGACTTGCACGAATCCTAAGCTCACTTTCCAAATTCAAACTCGTCAAATATCCTTTGCAATCTTTTGCATTGTTATCATATTTTCTCATGATCACCACTTTTAATGTATTTGGTGCTAGATGAAAAAAATTATCATCAGCCAAATAGCCGGGAGTATCAATGCAGACTGCGTATAAAAATTTGTTGGATTTAAAATACAACTCGTAAATCTCATCGTTTATTTTTTTCAAATCAAGACTTATATCTGCAGATAGGTGAAAGGCAGGAATTTCATTATTTGGAAAATAAAATGCTGAGCTAAGCACTCTGCCTTGTGAATCCTTAAGGGAGGCTGTCACTACATCATGTTTAGCGGGCCCAAATCGGTAACTATAGGTTGTATCGTAAAAATGACCGAGTATCTCGTCTAACTGGAATCTAATACTATCTCTCGGGCCTATCTTAATTTCGAAAGTATTGATTTCAACGGATGCATCGACAATGCTCACACTGTGATTGAGAACATCAATACTTAGCTCTGCCTCAAGTGATTGATTCTGTTCGTTCACAATATGAATATCGATTCCATTAAGCGATTCATCAGTCATAAATACATTTACTGGTTGCCAAATGCGCTTTAAAGCATAATAACAAGCTTTTGGCACTCCCATGCTATCAACTATTCCCCACCCGGCTCCTAGCCATAAATCTTTTAGGAACCAAACCAACCCCCCAGAACAGTCACTGTGCTTACTCCGCCATTCAGAAAAGACTTGTGACATTATTTCCCCCGTTACAACCTCACTAAGTGCGAAATATTTTTCACTCTCGAAACTACGCATTAAAACAGGATCTACGGAAAATAATTGCCCTAAATAAAAATCACGCACATCTTCGAAATCCCAACCGGCACCCGAATCTCGTGGAGTTCGTTCCTTCCATTTGGGATGATGTGTTACAGGTAACTGGCCATTTAATATTTTGTTACGCGAACGTTCGACGGGAATATTTGCAAATCCTAAGCACTCGGATGTAAATTTAACATTATGTTTTCGTACCTCCGATACCGGCCGAAAATAAGCTCCTACACCGTAATAGTGAGTGATCCCAGTGTCCGTGGAGAATGGAAAAACACCATCTAACGGGGAAGACGACACATAAGGAACATCTGGATGATGGACTTCACAGAGTTTTGGCAATTTCGATGCAAAAAACTCGTTTCTCCATAATTTTTTATCAATACCAACCATAGAAGCTTGTTGTTCAATTTCACTGTTACCACAATAAACGCTAACACAAGCATGTTTTTTTAGACGACATAAAACCTGCGCTGCTTCCGTTTGAATTGAATCTATAAAAAGCTCGTCTTCAGTCGGATAATCCATATTTGCGAACATAAAATCTTGCCAAATCATAATGCCAAATTCATCACACAATCGATAAAACAGATCTTGCTCATATATCATGGTTCCACCAATACGAATCATATTCGCACCAGCATCACGCATTAATCTTAGCGTGTTTTCTAAATCATCTGGTGTTCCAGTCAACGATACAATGTCATTAATCGTCCAACAAGCACCACGACAAAATACTGTTTCATGATTAACCTTGATGATAAAATTACCACTTTCTCTATCGATCGAAACGTGCTTAAAACCAACGTTGTAATCCAATGAATTTGTCACCACGCTATCTTGTAACACGTCTACTTTTAATGAATATAAAACAGGTTCACCGTGAGTATGTGGCCACCACTTTTCCACATTGTCTATGCTCAGTTCTCCGGAAAAGCGAACACCTGTCTCAATTTTTTCATCACAAATATCTATCGATAAATTGTCTTCAAATTTTCCATCAGGTTGACCCAAAGTTGCTATTAGTGAGACCGCTAAGGAGTTTTCTCCCATTAGGATGCATGAAAAAAATACTTTCCCAACAGAGCCATTGATCGAGGTTTTTATTTCAACATCTGTTAGATAAGGATTCTGACATAATGAAATAGCTTTCCAAGGACCCACTGGCGCTACAGGTGGCGACCAACCAGGAATTCGACCAAGTAACGTAGTTCTGGTCCAACGTAATTGTTGTTGATCGACCAGTTTTGTTTTCCATTTAGGTCGAGAGCGCCGTTGTAAAAACGAAGCGGACAAGGATCGGAAGCAAAGATATAAGATATTTTTTGGTTTAACTTTTTTTGATATATCGACAAGATGAGAAACAAACATATTGTCTGATTCGAGGATGATTACATCATTTAACCAAACCTGGCATAACGTCGCCAAGCCATCAAATTGGAGACTACCACCGATATCAGCATCAGAATTAAAATAGATTTTGTACCAAAAATCATAATCGTCAAAATTCAGCTTATCATCAATCGACCAAAGCCCAGCTTCGCGCAATGATAACGCAGCAGTGCCAGGTACATGAGCCAGTATCCAGTTTGACTCTGCACAAGCTATTTCAGCTGGATCGGTGTATTCATTTGGCTGTGTTTTAAGTAATGACCAATTGCCAGGCAATGAAATCATAAGATTATTTCTCAAGCAGAAGTAGTGAATGAAATAGCTTAGTTTTAATTAACTTAAACTATATTTTTGCTTTAGTTGTTCCATTGCCGACAACCATAACTCACCCATTTGATCCAGCGAATCTGTTTCCAAAGGTTTTTTTCTTGTCATTGAGCGCGCTAGTTGAAATTGATAAGCCTTCGCGGTTTCCGAGATCGCACTTAAATCCGCTTTTGCGCTATCTAATCCCTGCTCCCCATTTTCCGTGAGCCACTGTAGGTAGGTTGCTGCTAATTCATAACATGCACCAAATTGCCTAAGTGTTGCGAAAGAATATTGATGAAACATATCAAGGTCTTCTGTCATCAACCATTCCAAATCTTTTTTTAATCTTGATTTAAAGGATGTAAACGGGTTTGCGGTAGGTAATAATGTTAATTGCTTTCGCAATAGTTTAAGCGATTGTGCCAAGGTTTCTTCTGAGCTTAGATTTTCCTGCCAACGAGGTTTAGCAAATTCCACGTAAGGCGCTAAAATCGATGGATCAGGCTCACCACGCAAACGAAATACATCAATAAAATCTTCACCTGTCACATGATAATAACCTTGTCCGTGAAAATAACCACAGTGATGATTTTTAACATCTATTTCCACAACAGCGACTGTAGATTTCACATGAGCAATTTTGTAAGCAGTTCCGGCTGTGTCTGGTAAAAAAAATGAGTCCAATTCAATAAGTACCGGGCGACCGAGGGCTATCTGCTCTTCTACATGATTAAGCATGGGCTTCCAAATAGCTAGCTCTTGAACATCCAAACCATAAAGTGAGTAGATATCTGACAATGGAAATTTAAAAAAAGTCCACTGATCACCTTCGAAATCAATCGCCAAAGTGAATGGCATTGCAGCAAGCGGCTCATGCCCCATTGCATGTAACAACTCAATCCAAACATCAACATAACAATTCGTTTCTGCCCAATCTCGTTCTTGCGTATGGATTCGGTGACGTTGATAAGCAGTTGGGTTCAGGGAAAGAATTTTGTGCATTACAATTCCAGAACTTGACGAACCTCAGCGGGCCATTTATCGGGATCGAATCCATGTGCTTTTAAGAGAGCCAACGAAATTCGCTCTAAACCAAACCCAACACAGGCGGTATGTGCATTTTCGCCATCTGGGGTTTTTATATTAAACTCCTGACCAAAATGATCAAGATGATAATTACTCGATGTAATCGCGGTGAGTTTTTCTGTTGATGCAACTGGTGCTACAAGCTCATATTTTAATTCCTGTTCTTTTTGTGTCGCCGCCATAACGCGTCCACCACGACCAAAAAAAGGATCGTTTGCCACAACGGGCTTAACCTTCAAACCAACAGATTTCAGCATTTCTTCACCTTTATCCAACCAGTAATTTCGATGACTCAAAGCTTGCTCAGGGGTACCAAGTTTCACATATTCACGTTGACGAAAAATTTGCATCCGAGCTGGATCCTGTGAAGGTTCATGCCGAAAGACAAAGGCACGCAAATCAACCAGTCGCCCTTTCTCCGGTAATATTGTATTTGCTGCAGTTGGATATAGCGGATAACATGCCGCAGGCACCATCATCACCTTAGTGGCTTTTAAATTTTCCGTCCAATCTTTGCCATCTTGCTTTTTCGCTACCATGTGTAAATGATCCCGTTCATTACCCATAAAAGTATGAACAGACCCCATCAAGTCAGGGAAGGTTTCGATATGATCGGTACTTAAATAAGTTTCTCGGTTTATTATCGGTGGAAAGCGAACAACCTCTGGCTTCATGTCTACACCCATGCGCGTCACATAATGCTCGAAAGCCTCAATGATACCTTCAAATACGCCACTTAATCCATAAACACCGGGCACACCCGAAGATAGCAGCAGTCCAGCGTCGAGCAATTCCTGCTGATATTTCTTGTAAGATTCCTCAACAATTTCATCCGACAGGCACATCTTACTTTTCTTCTTTATGCATTATTAATAATGTGGAATTATGCTGCAAAATTCGATCATTATTTACCATTAATCCTGCACCATAAGCATCTCTAATATGTCGGGTTAATGTAAATTTCGATTCATTAAGATAGCTCTGAATGCCGCAAATCAGCATTGCCCTGCCAACAATATCCACCATTTGCTGAGAGCTAGATACCTTAAGATTGTTTACTCGAATACCAAAACCAAAATTAGAAAAGGCATTTTCGTCATTTACTTCGAGCATTTTTTGATATTCTTTTGCTAGCGACTCTATATTGCTGCGCATTAACTGCAGCATATTGTCAACTTCGCCCAAACGAATAGCCGAAATCGGCGGGTGTTCCAAGGCCTTTTTCGCTTCGTTTCTCACATAAAGGCGAGCTTTATTAACCGCATCTGCCGAAATACCGCTCCATAATGCTGACCAAGTTATATGGGCAAAAGGATGCATTGATTGACTTAGAATATTAGCAAAAGGAACCGGCAAAATTTGCTCAGTTGGTGCTTCTTTGATGTTGACAACAAACCCAGAACTACAGGTGCCACGAAACCCGAGAGAATCCCATTTTGAAATCTGTTCTAGCTTGTACTGGTCCTTGGTTACGAGCACATGAACCTGATCACTTTTCGCCGCATCAGGGGTACGTCGCGCAGTGAGCATCAAGTCATCAGCATCAGCGCCATATGATATTACCGGTGCTTTCTTAACCAGATCGAATGTAATTCCATCTTCTTCAACCGCACAAATGCTGGATCTTAAATCACCGCTGATACCAATTTCAGTGGTCGCTGATGCCATGACTCGCTGTTCAGTAACAAGTTTCTGGATATATGATTTGAAAAAAGACGAATTTTCACAGTGATTAACAACACACGCTACTTGAATCTTGTGCATGGAATAAATCATTGCGGTGGAGCCACAATAGTGGCCTAGCACTTCACATATTTTAGCAATTTGTATAACATTTAATCCCATTCCGCCGTCGGTAACGGGTACATAGGCACTAAGTAGCTTTAGCTTTTTAAGTGCATCAATGCTTTCATAAGGGAAGCGAGCCTTTTTGTCGACGTCTTTAGCATTGGGTTCGATTATCTCTTTGCCGATTTGGCGAATTTTTCTAATTAAATCGTTGAACTTAGCATCATCCATGTAGTTCACCATCAGACATAATCACTACCTTTTTATCATTTAACTGGGACTATATTAACCATTTAGCTCTTCTATAGCGTCAACAATCGACTCAATACTGGCAAATGTTTTGCGGCTTAACATTGAATCAGGAAACTCCACGTCAAATTCCTCTTCCAAAGCCAGCATTAACCCCACCGTAGCTAGAGAAGTTAAACCCGCGTTGTACAAATCACTATCTTCCTCCAATTCGTCCACTGGACTTGATAGCCTGCCATGACTAACTAATATTCTTTTAACTTTTTCAATGCTCATAATATCTTCTGCATGATAAGGGAGAACAAAACTCCCAATTGTATTCAAAGTATCGCAATAACCAACCCATTTATTTCAGTTAAATAATAACATTATCACTAACCATATAATATTTCGGTAAATTTGCGAATATCTTGAGGAATTTGTATAAGAGTCAGCTTAACTTGTTATAATTTAGTTAGATACATTAAATGGCACATAAAATGGCTGTGTTTTGATCTTATATGTAAAAGATCAAACTTTCATTCAGTTTTGATGACAACACACCAATATAAATTCACGCTAATTCTACATTAAAGAATGCTGGAACTCACAACAAATATTTGGAACTTAATCTCTACTCATGTCTAATAAAAAGCTCAAAGTATTGCATTTACGCTCATCCGGCGCTCTACTTGGAGCTGAAAGTGTTGTACTTGAATTAGCGAAACATTCTCCCAACTTCTCAACAGAAGCAATAGTTGGAATTCCAGTACTTGCTCAAGATGATATCCCCGAATATGGGCTACTTGCTCAACAAATTGGACTTAACGTAGTTTTATTCCATTATGATTCTACATTCAGCCTTGCGCTTGCTAAAAAAATAAAAAAATATGTCGAGCAGGAAAACATCAATATTGTGCACACCCATGGATATCAAGAAGATTTTTATGCTTGGTTAGCGAACTTACAAATACCAATTATTGCCACAAATCATCTTTGGAAAAAAACTGACTTCAAACTATGGCTATACGCAAAAATCGACGCACATATTTTAAAGTCTTTTCAAAGAGTGGTCGCAGTCTCAAAACCTATACTTGATGAACTGGAGCAAGTTGGAATTAAAAAAAATGAACTTATATCAAATGGGGTTGATACAAATAAATTTTCTCCCGATTTGAAACAAGCTCAACACACATCTTATAAAGCATCACTCGGGATCAGTGATACTTCAGTCTTAATTGGCATGATTAGCAGCCTATCAATAGAAAAAGGGCACCTTTACGCCCTAGAAGCCTTTAAAGAAGCACAAGAATCTTTCGAAAACGAAGTAACGCTAATTATTGTAGGAGACGGACCTGAAAGAAGCAATATAATCAATATGGCCAAAACATTAGGCCTAGAAAAAAATATCGCACTGCTCGGGAAGCGTCAAGACATACCAGAAATTCTAAATATTTTAGATATTTTTATAATACCATCCCTAAATGAGGGATTGCCTATATCAATGCTTGAAGCTATGGCTAGCGGACTACCTGTGATTGCAACCGATGTAGGAGACATTGGAAAAGTTATTAACAATGAAGAAAATGGATTTTTAATCAATAGCAAGAATAGTCACCAACTCGCAGAGAGGCTAGAAATGTTAGTTAACGACTCTAAGCTTCGACATAAATTGGCATTAAAAGCAAGAGAAACCATTGAAGATCATTTTTCCGCATCCGCTATGACAGAGTCTTATTGTAAAATATACCAAGATTTAGCAAATTTATGAGAATTGCGCAATTTATTAACACATCAAATGTGGGCGGCGCGGAAACGATGTTAGCACGACTGTCTTGCCAATTATCTGCTGAAGGGCATGAGCTTATTATTTTTCATTTCGGAAATGCTTATCTAGAAAAAATTTGCCACGACAATAACATTGAAAACAAAATAGTCCCTTTTGCTAAATTATTTCACTCGATTTTCACCGCACAGTTATTTTCGCTGAAATTTGGTAGACTGCTGCGCGAAAATAATGTTGATGTACTCCACAGTCACCTATACGGTGCTCTAGCTGGATCTTTTTTAGGGACATTTATATATAAAATTTCTCATGTAGCGACGCTTCACGATGTCTACATGGTGCAGGAACGATTGGGTAGAGGCATTCTTTTAAGAGTTGCTCAAGCACTTAACGTCCAACTCGTTTCTGTCTCAAAAGACATGAAATGTTTTTATGAAAACTATATCCCGGCCTCAAAAGAAATCGCCAATATATACAACGGGTTCGAATGGGCAGATACTCCATCTACCGAAAAGCATAATACGAAACGAACTGATGACATCGTAAGAATAGTAATTGTTGCCCGTTTAATTCCCCTAAAGGGCCACAGCGCACTAATAAATGCATTATCTAAAACTTTGATAACTTACAATGCAAACTTACTTATCGTTGGGGATGGAGAAGAAATGAATAATCTACAAAATCAAGTCAAATCCCTTAATCTCGAAAACTACGTTAAATTTCTTGGTGAACGAGATGATGTTCAAGCAATTTTAAATTCTTCCGATATCTTTACTCTACCATCTAGTACAGAAGGGTTATCGTGCAGTATCATAGAAGCAATGAATTGTGGGCTTCCATGCGTTGTAAGTAGTGTCGGTGGAAATCCAGAATTAGTCTCACATGGAGAAAATGGATTTCTTTTCAACCTGGAACACTTTCAGTCAATTTCAAAGTACATTGAAATTTTAATTTCCGATACTGAAAAACGAAGAAATATGGGCGATATCGGCAAAAGACTTGCTTTGAAGAAATTTAATATTAATAACATGACCCAAAATTACATTAAAACCTACAATGATGTTAACAATAAATAGAACCTTCATAGCTAGTTGGATTAAAAAATGAAAATTCTTTGGCTCTCACACTTAGTTCCCTATCCACCTAAAGGTGGCGTTCTACAGCGAAGTTATTATTTGTTAAAAGAGGTCGCTAGGCACCACGATGTTCACCTTTTAGCATTTAATCAAAAAGATCTAATGAAACTTTTCTATGACACTCAGAGTAGCGGACTTAAAGATACACAAAAACAATTAGAATCTTTTTGTGATAGTGTAGAGTTTGCAAACATTCCATGTGACACCAACCCAACCCAAAAAAAAATGCTCGCGCTAAGGAGCATATTTACGAAGGAACCTTACACAATTAACTGGCTAGAATCCAAAGAATTTACACTTCTTCTCAAAAAATATTTAGCTGAGTTTGATTTCGACTTTGTTCACTTTGACACTATTAGTCTCGCTCCGTACTTAAAGTATTGCCAAGAGATACCAACATCTCTTGACCACCATAATATAGAGTCACATATGCTTTTCAGGCGATCTACCAAAGAATCAAACTTCTTAAAGAAGCTTTATTTTTGGCAAGAAGCAAAAAGATTAGAAAAATACGAACAATTGAATTGTCCAAACTTTACTTTTCATATTACGTGCTCTGATATTGATAAGGAACGTCTTAACTCACTGAGTCCAGATAGTGCTGTGCACACTATACCCAATGGAGTTGACATAGATTATTTTGATCCAGAACCTATATCAATAAAGGAAGATAAACTGCTCTTTGTTGGAACATTAAGCTGGTATCCCAATATCGAAGCGGTCTTATTCATCACCAACGAAATTTGGCCGCTCTTAAAAAAACAGATGCCACATGTACAAGTAGACATCATTGGTGCAAACCCTCCACAAGAAATTGTCGATTTGGCCAAGAGTGACCCAAACTTGCATATTCATGGATTTGTTGACGATATTAGGCCATTTTTCAAAAAATCAAAATGCTATGTCTGCCCTATAAAGGACGGAGGCGGAACGAAGTTGAAAATTATTGATGCACTATCAATGGGGATGGCAATAATTGCAGATGAAATTGCGTGTGAAGGAATAGATTTGAGAAACAATAAAGATGTAATATTTGCTGATACAGCAGAATCATATGTTGAAAAAATTGTTCAAGTTCTCACGAATGATGATCAGAGAAAGTCTCTTGAAGATAAAGCCCGTGATCGAGCAAAAGAATCCTATTCGTACACCAGCATTGGCGAAGATTTATCTAATCTTTACAACAAATATTTACTCAATTGATTAAATTAAAAGAATCAAAAAGTCAGAGAATATATTAATGAACTGCCCGCCAAAATGTAAGTTAACTTTTTATTCCAACGTACATCATCATAGGCAATTGTTGGCGGGTTTCAAGATTCTAAATAACGAAGGAATCATCAAATTAGTTGGCATCAATTTCGAAAAGGATTGGAAAAACAATAAAGAAGCCATTATAAGCACCGTTAAAAAAGGATCTTTACTAAAGGCGGAGATAAATCAAAAAACCATTATCTATGACATGCACGATAGTAGTGAGATAAACAAAGAAGCGCGTGCAAATTCTGATTTATATATTAAAAGATCGTACTGTGCGATAAAACATCAGTATGACGAGACTATTCAGCCACTGGGTCTATACATAAATGCAATTGATAAAAGTTTTGATATTGATAGGGCGAAACTAATGTATAAATTTGCGAACGGTAGCGGCAGAATTATAGGCATCCTCAATTCCCTAACTGGCAGGGATTACCCAACTTATTCGTACCTGGAAAAATCCTTTTCCCCATATGAGCCACCCAAAGTACTATTCCTCACTCGGCTATGGGCACCAACGGACGCAGAGAATAAAAACCAAAAGGAAGAAAGGGAGATCATAAATGAAAATCGCTCTAGATGTGTGCTTTCCCTAAGGGAACAATTGGGAACTAAATTCTTTGGAGGAATAATTCCTGATGACTATTCCAGGGCATTTTGCCCGGAAGCCATATTAGATGACCTGAGAATTACTAAACGACGAAATTATCTTAAATTTCTTCGAAAATTTCCAATATGCATTTCGACACTGGGCCTTCACGGGTCAACAGGGGCAAAATTCTCAGAATACATTGCGTTTGGTAAAGCAATAATTAGTGAAAAATTTGCCCATGATTACCCCCCTAACCTTATTAAAGGAACTCATTTTCTTGAATATAAGAATATCGATGAATGTGCACTTCTCGCAAATCAGCTAATAGATGACCATTCGTTACGAAAAAAACTGATGTTCAATGCTAAGCTATACTACAATCAAGAATTAAAACCGGATTTTCAAGTGCTTAAATCAATATGTCACATTCTATAAACAATTCGTCCCTTTTCAGATTTGTGAATAGAAAGATAAAGAATTATGATCAGACGATAATTGACCATATGAAACCGTATATAGAGTTGTAAACCTCTCTAAACAATCAATGAATTTAATTTATTTGAGTTAACAAAATGAAAAATCAAGAAAAACCATCGACTAAATTTTTCCAGGAAGATGTAGACAACTATAAAAAAGAATTCTACGGCTCTGGTTATAGAACATTTATGAGTGTTAGATTAGACCGTTTTTTGATGGAATTAGATAAACTCAGTTTACCAACGGGATCAAAATGCTTGGATGCAGGGTGTGGCCCCGGATTACTAACGAAAGCTATGTACGAAAGAGGTTATTCTACCAGTTCACTAGATTCATCTCCTGAAATGCTAAGACTTACTAAGTCCCTATTTGAGAACATTGAAGACAATCAACCTTATGAATTTCTTGAAGGAAATATAGAAGAACTCCCATTTAACGAAGAAACTTTTGACTTAGTTGCCAGTGCAGGAGTTATTGAATATCTATCTACAGATGACAAAGTATTGAACGAGTTTAATCGTGTTTTAAAACCTAATGGTTATTTAATTTTATCCTCAACATCTAAATATTCTCCGATTGGTATTTTTGAACCAATAGTTGAATCCGTTAAAAGAAACGATATCTTACGAAAATTTATTAACGTTATTTTGACAAAACTCGGCGGAACCCCAGTTCGACCAAGAGAATTTCAAGTAAGAAAACACAGTATGGCTGAATTTAACTCCAATATCGAAAATGGAAATTTTGAAATATTAACATCGGGTTACTTTTATGCTCTTCCTTGGCCCCACCCTTTTGATAGAATTATGCCAAACTTATCTTCAAAGATTGGTAGATTACTCGAAAAAT